>Ga0247844_1001263_pt1 | contig 48219 bp, 29 predicted proteins | sample LaCtaG_FD_192421 | JGI IMG/M metagenome (GOLD analysis project Ga0247844, IMG submission 192421) | Freshwater microbial communities from meromictic Lake La Cruz, Castile-La Mancha, Spain - LaCruzMarch201714.5m_1 | ecosystem: Environmental > Aquatic > Freshwater > Lake | place: Spain: Castile-La... | reverse complement strand
GAAGTTTAACGCCCACAACTGATAGAAATTGGGCTTCGTTTAATTTTAAATCGTTGTAATTCTGCATAATGTTTGCAAAGTAACAACTTTTATATCATATAATTATAACTTATATAACAACTATTAATTATTAATTCTTAATTATTAATTCAAAATTAAGGCAACTCTTACCATATTAGGATGCGGTTCGGCACTGCCAACTAAAAGCAACTTCCCAACATCGCAAATCCTTGAGATGCGCGACAAGCAGTACATGATTGATTGTGGCGAAGGTACCCAAATCCGTATGCGCCAAATGAATGTTAAAACCAATCGCATGGGGCATATTTTTATTTCGCACCTGCATGGCGATCATGTTTTTGGACTAATTGGTCTAATTTCGAGTTTTGGAATGCTGAATCGCACTGCCGATTTACATATTCACACTCTAAATGGTTTAGAACAAATACTTTCACCTCAATTGCAGTTCTTTTGCGAAGATTTACCCTACAATGTTGTTTTTCATACTTACGACCCCAAAAAGAATGAACTGATTTTTGAGGATCGCTCCGTACAGGTTTTTTCAATTCCTTTGAAGCATCGGGTGCCAACAAGTGGTTTTTTGTTCGAAGAAAAACCCAGCGACCGTCATATTAAACGCGATATGATTGACTTTTATAATATCCCTACTTGGCGAATACCAAAAATTAAACAAGGCGAAGATTTTGTAACTGACGAAGGTGAAGTTATTACCAATGAGCGATTAACAACCATGCCCGAAAAACCAAAGCGATATGCATTTTGCTCTGATACAGCCTATTCCGAAAAGCTTATTCCAATTATTAAAGATGTGGACTTATTGTATCACGAAGCTACATTTATGAACGATGAATTGGTGCGAGCTAAAAACACGCAACATTCCACTGCCCAACAAGCTGCTACCATTGCATTGAAAGCCAATGTAGGTAAGTTGATAATTGGCCATTTTTCGGCCCGATATGCAAACAAAAACGGTCTGTTGCACGAAGCAAAGACCGTTTTCGAACGCACAATTTTGGGCGAAGATATGAAAGTGATTGAATTTTAAAATATTAGCCTATTAAAATAAGCTATGCGGTTTAATGGCCAGAAATGTACTTAGTTGCGTTGCAAATAATACAATAAATACAATAAAAACAATCACAATAATTAGTTGAAGTAAGGAAGTTTTCTGAATGGCATGTTTTTGCTTCACATCGCAAACTTCACCCGGGCAATATTGCGCTTTTTCTTTGTAGAACCAGCCATAAACCAAACATCCCAAACAAATGCCAAAGGCTGACTCGAAAAACAAGAATATTAGGCAGATTAAACAAATAATGCCCGAAATTGGACTGTAGGTATTCATAACAACCATTAGTATAAACATGGTAAGTGCTAAAATAAAACCAATAACCCATGCAAATTTTTTCTGAACGGCGCCTACATACTCCGGATTTTGACGCGATACAATCATTCGAGCAATAATTAAGGTAGGTGCGTACTTAGGATTTACAAAAACCCTAATAATAAAATCGATTAAAAATGAAGTGATTACATATTTTATAAATACGAAATTCTCATTGGAGATAATTAACATCAATCCAATAAATACCATTAAAAAGAGTATGCCAGCAGCTGCCCTTATTTCTCGTTCGTTCAATACAGGTATATTGTAACCTTCTACTGTTTCGCCAAATTGTTTTTTAGTTGCCATAAATGTTTTTTAATTGATTAATAATTACTTCACTCAAACAAACTTTCAGGTACAAAAGTTTATAGTCGAGTTATAAATTAAAAACTTAAATATCAATGTCGGTAAGTTAAGCAAATCCATTTATTTTAAGCCTGAAAGGCTTGAATGTGATTAACCATGGGTTAAACCCATGGAAATGAAAACAGTGCTAAACTGCAACCCTGAAAGGGTTGAATAATAAAAGCAGAAGATATTTAACCCTTTCAGCGTTCATAAATAAAAAACTTTTACATGAGGGTGTCTCAAAAGAATTTTTTTGAACGCAAATTACGCAAATTTTCACAAATTAAAAAATTATTGAATTCTATATTATATTAAAAATCAACCATATATGATTTGTGAAAATTTGCGTTGATTTGCGTAATTTGCGTTCTTCTTACTTTTGATACAACCTCTTAATCAAATTAAAGCCCTTCGGGCTTAACTTAACGACATTGACTTAAATGTATAAAAAAACCCTTGCGAATCAATTCACAAGGGTTTTATAAAAATATGGGATTGTAATTATTTTACTGATTCCATGTGTGCAATTAAGTCTAACACTTTGTTAGAATAACCCCACTCATTGTCGTACCAGCTTACTACTTTTACGAAGTTACCGTTCAAAGCAATACCAGCACCTGCATCAAATACCGAAGTACGTGATTCGTGGATAAAGTCAGAAGAAACAACTGAATCTTCGGTATAACCAAGTACACCAGCCATAGTAGTTTCAGAAGCTAATTTCATAGCTGCTTTGATTTCGTCGTAAGAAGCTGATTTTTCCAAACGTACTGTTAAGTCAACAACTGAAACGTCAGCAGTTGGTACGCGGAAAGCCATACCAGTTAATTTGCCATTCAATGCAGGAATTACTTTACCTACCGCTTTAGCAGCTCCTGTAGATGAAGGAATAATGTTTCCTAAAATTGAACGACCACCACGCCAATCTTTAGCAGATGGAGCATCAACAGTTTTTTGAGTGTTAGTAGCAGCATGTACTGTTGTCATCAAACCTTCAACGATACCGAAGTTATCGTTCAATACTTTAGCCATAGGAGCTAAACAGTTTGTAGTACACGAAGCGTTTGATACGATATCCATGTCAGCAGTGTAAGAATCCAAGTTCACACCACAAACGAACATAGGAGCGTCGTTAGATGGAGCAGAGATAACTACTTTTTTTGCACCACCAGCAAGGTGAGCTTTACATTTGTCGATTGTAGTGAAAACACCTGTTGATTCAACAACATAGTCAGCACCTGAAGCACCCCAACCAATTGCAGCTGGATCTTTTTCAGCGAAGAAAGCAACTTCTTTGCCGTTAACGAACAATTTACCACCTTTGTTTTCAGCAGTTCCTTTGAATTGTCCATGTACAGTGTCGTACTGTAACATGTAAACCAAATAGTCAAGATCCAAAAATGGATCGTTTACTGCAACGATTTGAACATCGTTTCTTTCTTGAGCAGCACGGAAAACTAAACGTCCGATACGGCCAAAACCATTGATACCTACTTTAATCATTTTATTTATTATTTAAAATTGAGTTGTCTTTTTAAATCGCCGCGAAATTACAAAAAAATAGGCAAATCGACAAATATATTTGTAATTATTTTTACTAGTAAATGATTTATTAGGACTCGATATTTTTTTTACAGTTAAATTGAATATTCATACATGTTTTGCTGTCGTACAGTGTTGAATGTTTTTTTTATATAGAATATTGAACTTTTTAGATTGTTGCGGTGAATACTCAAAATAATTATCTATATTTGCATAAATATAATAAATTATTAACGATTAAATTTAATTTTATGGAAATTCAACCTGCTGAAAAAAAGGATTTTACGCTTAGTTTTAATGGTCAAGGAAGTACATTCTTTGGAATTGTTATTGTAAATTGGTTACTTACTGCATTAACACTCGGTATTTATTATCCATGGGCTAAGGCCAAGCAACTTAAGTTTATGTATAGTTCCACTGTTTTCAACAACGACCAATTTGTATTTCATGGCACAGGTAAGGAAATGTTTATTGGAATGCTCAAAACCTTGTTGATAGTATTTGTTTTGATGAGTGTATATTTAGGATTAATACTTATCGACCAACTTATTTTGGGCCTGATAATACTCTATTTAATGCTATTTGCATTTTTGCCGTTCGCTATTCATGGTTCGTACCGTTACCGTATGTCTCGCACTTCGTGGCGTGGTATTCGTTTTGGTTACCGAGGTGATAAAATGGAGTTATTTTGGAATTTCTTGAAATGGATATTCCTCACCATTATTACTTTAGGAGTTTATTCGGCTTGGATGAGTGTAAAAATGCGTTCGTATGTATACGGTAATATAAGAGCTGGAAATACTGAGTTTAAATACGAAGCCTCTGGATTGGAATTATTTATTATCATACTGAAAGGTTATTTCTTATCCATCATTACTCTTGGTATATATATGTTTTGGTGGCAAAAAGAATTGTTCGAATTTCAGATTAACAACATGAGTTTGAATCAGGGCGATAAAAAGATTAGTTTTAAAAGTGCAGCTACAGCTGGTGGCTTTTTTAAACTTGTGGTATTTAATATTTTAATTTTGGTTTTTACGCTTGGGTTGGGTTTTGCTTGGGTGGAAGTAAGAACTATGCGTTTTATATGCGATAATATCAAATTGAATGGCGATATTGATATGGATAGAATTTCGCAAACCGAAGAAAATTATACCGACGCAGTAGGAGAGGAGATGGCTGATTTCTTTGATATTGACCTCGTACTTTAATGCAAACAGCGGCTACATACTTTGATGGTGAAAGTTCAGTACCTCACCAAGTAGAGTTATTTTATGATGACGGGAACAACGATTTGTTGTTTCTGTCATCTGACTATAATAACAAACGATGGCGTATAGAGGATGTTGAAATGCACAAACTTGACTTTTGTGTCGAAATATCGAACAAAGCTTATCCGCTCGAACTATTAAAAATTACAAATCCGGATTTTATTGCCTTTTTTATTGCTAGTTTAAATCAAAATGGTCAGTTAACTATTTATCAAAAGCTGTTACATTTAGGATTCAAAATTCATATTGCAATCCCATTTTTACTAATTGCTATCATTGCTATTGGTTATTTTTATATAGTGCCTTTTGTAGCCGAAAAATCGGTAGCTTTTATACCTGTAGAATTCGATGATTACTTGAGTAATGAGTTTTTGATCGATTATTTTGCCGATAATAAGGTGGATACACTTAAAACAGAGTTACTTACTGAATTTGGTTCAAAATTGGATTTTCGAAGCAGGCGACCCTACACTTTTGTAGTTGTAGAATCAGATATTATCAACGCTTTTGCGCTTCCTAATGCCAAAATAATTGTTTTTACAGGCCTAATCGATAAAATGCAGACTTATGAAGAGCTTGCGGCATTGTTGAGTCACGAGGCGGTGCATATCAACAACCGTCATTCCGTAAAAATGCTTGCTCGTAACTTGGCGGGTTATATTTTTATTTCAGCCATGTTTAGCGACGTAAATGGAATAATGACTATAATTGCAGAGAATGCCGAAAATCTGAATGCCTTATCGTATTCCCGTAAGTTCGAAAACGAAGCTGATAGTGAAGGATTACAACTTATGCTTAATAACCATGTAAATGCTAGAGGAATGCTAAATTTATTTCAACGCATTAAATCCGACGAAAAAGCACTTCCTTCATTCCTTAGCACTCATCCCGTTACCGATGAACGAATTACCCAAATTTCGAAGCAAATTAATAAATCAAAATTTAATTCAAAGCAAAACAAAGAATTGAAACTGATTTTTTATAGACTAAAAAGTTTGAATTAAATATAGTCTCGTTTTATCACCTACAATTTTTTTTTAGTTTTTGTAATAAATATGTCATAATTATATTGTATAACATTTTTATGCAGTATGAGTTGAGTTGTTTATAAATTCAATGTATTTATGTAACAAATATTTCAATTTTGATATGAATTGCATTTATTACTTGCAAACTGAAACTTTCTGTTGATAACAAATCAATTTATATGATTTTTGAATACTTGTTTTGCATAAGTTGTTGATAAATATTCATTATAATGTAATGTATTTTAACAATACTTGTTCTATATTTGCCGCTTATTGTAAAAATCTGCCTTAATGGAAAGGTTTTATAATAAAATAGAATTTTTAAACAGAGTATAAATTTTTAATTAAAAAAAAACGATTTATGATGAAAAGATTCATTTATTTCGCAATTGCTTTTGTTGTTGCCGTGAGTGCAACATTGAATGCTCAGGTAACTACCTCTGGTATTAGCGGAAAGGTTACTTCTGGCGCTGAAACAATTATTGGTGCAACAGTAATAGCTGTGCATACACCTACAGGCTCACAGTATGGAACAGTGACCAATCCCGATGGACGGTATAATTTGTCAGGTATGATTGCCGGTGGTCCTTACAAAATTGATATTTCTTTTGTGGGATATTCTAAACAAACTTACAACAATGTAAGTATTAACTTGGGTGAAACATTTATTTTAAATGCAACACTCAAAGAAAGTTCAGTAGAAATGAACGAAGTAATTGTTGTTGGAATCAAAGCAAAAGAATTCAACAATGAACGAAACGGAGCAGCGATTAATATAAGCAGTAAGCAAATTGGATTTATGCCAACTGTATCGCGCAGCATAAACGATATTACACGATTAACTCCGCAGGCAAATGGAAACCAAATTGGAGGTGGAAATTATCGTCAGAACACTATCACAGTTGATGGAGCTCAATTTAACAATGCATTTGGCATTGGAACAAACATACCCGGAAATGGTGCTCCTATTTCTTTGGATGCTTTGGAACAGGTTTCTGTAAATATAACTCCTTTTGATGTACGTCAAAGTGGTTTTATTGGAGCATCTATCAATGCTGTAACAAAATCGGGTACGAACGAATTTAAAGGTTCGGTTTATACCTATTTGCAAAATGAGAAATTTAAAGGTGACAGTGTTGGAAGTTCTTCTTTTAAGAAAACACCAGCTGATTTCAATTTATATGGAATGACATTAGGTGGACCAATTATTAAAAATAAATTATTCTTCTTTTTGAATTATGAAACTGAAAAGAGTTCAGTTCCTGGCCCAACCAGAGTAGCTGCAACACCTGAAAAGCCAGCTGATTATGCTAACAATATTGCTCGTCCTACAGTTGCCGATATGGATATGATTAGCAAGTACTTATTAGATACTTATGGTTACGAAACAGGACCATATCAAGGTTATAGCAACGAAAGTCCTGCAAGCAAATTTTTAGTTCGTTTGGACTGGAATATTAATAAAAATCATAAGTTTAATATTCGATATAGTTATCACACTAGTAAAACCCCTGCACCTCCAAGTACTTCATTTTCGCCTTTCTCATCTAGTATTTATACCGGTAACCGTCAGGCAATGGATGCTATGTGGTTCAAAAACTCTGGTTATTTCCAAGAGCGCAACTTTAGTTCATTGGCATCTGAGTTGAATTCACGTTTTTTAGACGGAAAACTAACTAATACATTACGTTTTACTTATTCATTCCAGGATGAGCCGCGTAGTACCGAAGGAAAAACATTTCCGTTTGTAGATATTTTGAAAGACGGTAAAGCTTATGCTTCTTTTGGAACAGAATTATTTTCGTATGGCAACTTGCGCGAAGTAAGTACAATTACTGTAACCGACGAAGTGAATATGACACTTGGAATTAATAATATCACCGCTGGTGTACAATACGAACATAATAATACCAAAAATGGCTTTATGCGCTTTGGTACTGGTTATTATGTATTTAAAAGTTGGGATGATTTCAAAAACGGTGTAATGCCAGCTAATTATGGTGTAACTTTCTCGAATACTCCTGGTTATGATCAAGCATTTCCTGGATTTGATTTTGGACAGTCATCACTCTATATTCAAGACCAGATTAGTTTATTTCAAAACCTGAAATTAACAGCTGGTTTACGTGCCGATTTACCTACTTATTCGCAACCTGCTGCAGCTCATCCATTGGTAACTCCATTGGTTTTTGATGGTGGTAAATCATACAATACTGCAACTTTACCAAAATCAAGAATATTATGGTCGCCACGATTTGGATTTAACTACGATGTATTTGGAGATAAATCATTAGTTGTACGTGGTGGTAGTGGTGTTTTCACAGGTCGCGTTCCTTTTGTATGGATTGTTGGTCAGGTAGGTGATGCCGGAATGGTTCAAACAACTCAAACTTATAGTGGAACTTCGGTTCCAGGTATCTTCAATCCTGATATGAGAGCATATTATCCTGCTACCCAACCAGCAGCTGGAACTATTGTACCACGTACCCCAACAATTATTGATCCTGATTTTAAAATGCCTCAATCGTGGAAATCGAGTTTGGCAATTGATGGTCAACTACCTTTTGGTATTAAAGGAACTTTAGAAGGTATTTATAACAAAGATATTAATACAGCATTCTTTGTTAATAGAGGTATTAAAGGTGGAGTAGCAATGAATATTGCCGGATATCCTGATACTCGTATGATTTATCCTAACGCAAATATTGATAAATACTACAATTTACTAACTTCTGCTGGTGCAATTACTACCCTTGCGACTGGTTCTGGTATGTCTCCAATTGTTCTTGAAAATCGTAAAGGGGGTTACTATTACTCAGTAACAGCTAAACTCGAAAAAACTTTTGATTTTGGATTGTCAGCAATGGCAGCATATACAAGAAGTGAAGCTAAGAACTTAGTAGATGGTGCTGGAGATCAAGCTTTCGGTGCATGGGCAGATAACGCAAATGTAAGCGGTCCGAATGTTCCAACATTAAGCCATGCAAGTTATATAACTCCTGATAAGGTAATTGCAAATGTTTCATACAGATTTGAATATCTAAAATCGATGGCAACAAGTGTTTCATTATTCTACGAAGGAGGTTCTCAAGGACGTTTCTCGTATGTATATTCTTCAAGTATCGTACGCGATGGTTCGAACAATGCCTTGATTTATGTACCAAAAGATGCAACTGAAATTACTTTTGTTGATCAAACTGTAAATAGTAAAGTTTGGACTGCCGCTGACCAAAGTACAGCATTCTTCAAATATATTGAACAAGATGATTATCTTAAAACCAGAAAAGGTCAGTATGCAGAAAGAAATGGTGCTCAATTACCATGGGTAAATAAATTTGATGTTAAAATTGCCCAAGAATTTTTTGTAAATGTTGGTGGTAAACGCAATACAATTCAAGTTAGTTTGGATGTGTTGAATGTTGGTAATCTTATAAATCCTGATTGGGGTAAAACATATTTGTATAACCAAAACAATATTTTGGTTCCAAATAATATGTCTTCAGTTACAGCTACAGGTACTGTTAAACCAAATTTCAAACTTAATCCATACAACAACGAAATGTTAAGTAAAACATTCCGTGATAATGTAAGTTTTGCTTCAACTTATTCCATGCAATTAGGTATAAAATATATTTTCAACTAATAGCATAATTCTTCAAAAAATTAAAGGCTGTCTCGATTTATGAGACAGCCTTTTTTGATGATAATTGCCTGGTTAATACTGATATTTTACTCTTCAGTAACCAATACATTTTTAACTTCCCAGCTTCCAGCTGCATTATCGGCAGCACTACTAAGGTATTTAAAAGCTATTCGAACATTTGTTTTGCCAGCATAAGCTGATAAATTAATTCCAGTAGAAGGTATAAATGTCCAGTTTAATCCTGAAGGGTAACCTGCAGCAGGAATTTCTAATTTAGTCCAATCATCTGGATTAATGGTATTTCCATCACTTTTTGTCGAAATCCAAATTGAGATAGCTTTTTTCATTGATTCAGGAACTGGAGCTCCAGCATTGAAATAACGGCCTACATGTGTAAAGTTCAACCATGGATTAATGCGCTCAGCAAAATTCATGGCAGGTGAAACTAACCAGTCTTCATTGTCGAAATATGAACCCGATACATAACCAGTCATAAGCATATATTTATAACTATTCCAAGCCCAAACTTGGTCTCCTTTTATACTAATAGCCTTAAAATCACCAATTCCATCAATCAATGCTTTTAGAATTACCACATCTTGCCATTTGCCTTTTTTAAGCGCAAACTGAGAGTTAGCACATTTCCAATCAGTACCATTAAAAGAAAGCACTCTGTATTGAACAGTTGTTGATGAATTAAATTTGTAACGAACCATACGTGTCTCATTTACTGCTGCATACGGACTTTTTGATTTTAAATACAAATTTAAATAGTACATAATATTCATGGCAGGAGTAAAATTCAATGTTCTTCCTGGTTGATTGGTACCTGAACCCATTTGTAAAAAATCAGCATCAGTTACCGTAAGTTTATTGGTTGTTGAAACTGCTGAAGTGTCGTTTTGATTCACCATATCATATGTTACCTTAATAGAAGAATTAGCATCTACGATATTGAATTTTTGTGCTAATAAAACAGGAATGTAATCTTTTGCCTTTAATGTTTCATCAAAAAACTTATTTTGATCAATTTTAGTTGCATTTACATAAGCAGGAACACTTGTAAGTCGACCATTTAGCCTTGTGATTTCGGTATTCAATGCATCAATCTTAACTTTAAGTGCAGTTGTATCTGCTTTATTTGCTAAAGGATCAGCTTTAATTTTTGCCAAATCAGCTTTTGCTTTTGTTAAGCTAGCGTTATTTGTTGCTAGTGAATCAGTTACAGGTTTCTTAATTGTATTAGCAATTGTTGTGAAATCAGCTGCAGTCATTTCATAAGTGATTGTAACTAAATTTGTTGGTTTTGCTTCTAAGTCCAGATCAGGGAAGTTTTTTTGATTAAAGTCTTCGCATGAAGTAAATAAAGCTAATAAAGCAGCACTTACTAAAAAATATATTTTTTTCATTTTTCTAAATATTTTAGTGTGAATGATTGGTTTTTAGAATTTTAGTTTTAAACTTAATGACCATGTACGACCAAAACCATAAAACACTTGTGCTGTTTTAGCATCGTGATCGGCTCCGTCATAAGCATCGCTAATGTATTCTGCATCGAATATGTTGTCAATATTGCCTACAAGCGAAGCATCATAATCACCAATTTTAAAACGGTAATTGGCCATGAAATCAAATGTGATAGCATCTGGTATCATCCATGGCTGCAAATTAGTGTTTGATCCAATACCTGAGTTAATTTTAAAACTTGAATAGTTTCTACCAAAATAATTTCCATCAAGTCCTATTCTAAAACCTTTTAAAATTTGATAATTTGCTCCTAATGCAGCAGTTGTTTGGGCTGAATTACCTACATGTACACCTTTCAGATTTACATCGACTTTAGCATGACTAGGCCCCATCAAATCTGTTGGTAATCCTTGAGCATCGGATGGTTGTCCGGTTTGAGTATAAAGAAAACCTGTTGCATTACTGTCCCATGTCCAATCGCCTAATGAAATCATACCATTAATTTCTAAATCTTTGAATGGTTTTGACGTAAAATCAAATTCAATACCTTGATGCAAAGCATTTACACCTTCAAGATTAGCATATTGAATTTCTTGTTGTTGTGTTGAAGTTACTACAATCGTTTTATCGAGCCATTGTGTACGATATATATTTAAATTTCCAGAGAAAAATCTTGATTTAAAGCCATATCCTACTTCAGCCGAAAAAGCTTTTTCGTTTATGCCGTTTGGATTCAACATATTGCTTGTGGTTGATTGTAAAAAAGCGCCTCCAGAGAAAAATGGAGCACGTGAAATAATACCAACATTTGCAAATACATTACTTTTATCGTCGATATTATAGTTAGCACCACCTTTGGCACAATAACCTAAGAAATTAGTTGTTTTAGATCTGGAATTAGCGGCATCGTAATAAAAACGATCAACACGCCAATATGATGTGTTTGAAGCTGATAAAGAAAGGAATGTGCTCAACGCATCTTTGTTATATTCTGCTTGTCCGAAAATACCTTGACTAAAAACAAAACCATCGTAATCGCGATATACAACATCGCCAACTTTCAATTTTTGAGTTTTCAATATAGCATTGTCTGGATGTAAAGGACGATTTGATGATGCGTCTAAAAAGAATGCTCCGCCATATAAATCACTTATTTCGTTGGTGTGAACTCCTTTGTAATAACGAACATCTAATCCACCGTATAAATCAATATTTTGACCAATTTTTGTATTGTAAGTTGAAAGTGCACCATACCAAATATGCCGGTTAATACTGTTGGACATAACCATTTTCGAGCCAGTAGTATTTTCGTTGGTTGGTTTATTTAAGTCATAAATTGCACCATAGTTAAAAGTGCCATCAAGGTTTCTGAATATCTGTGAAGGTTTTCCACTTGCATCGTTTGGTGTTCCAAACCAATTGCTTCTATCAGGACTGGTAGCGCCTTGTCCACTATATCCACCACCATCGCCAATTGACATATACAATGCAGTTGACAAACTTGACTTTTCGTCGATTGTCCAAAAATGATTCAACGAAATTTGTGGTTTGTTATAGTAATTGTACGACGATTGTTTACGTTGTCCGTTCATGTCAAAACCATAAGAAGCATTGTATTTATATCCCAATGGTTGTTTTGCCCACTCTTCAATTCGTAATCTATCAGCATTATTACGTTGATTATGCCATTGTGGTGCAGCGAATGCTGTGAATGATAATTGATGAGCATCGCTAATTTTTTTAGAAATATTCATAAAATATGAATATGATTCAAACTCTGTACCTTGAATGTAGCCATTGCCAGTTGTTTTTGATCCTAACAAAGTAATAGCCCAATTGTCTTTGGTTAAGCCAGTTGATACCGAGAAACCTACTTTTTCATATCCATCATTTCCAATACCATAAGATATTGCACCACCTTTTTTGGCATCTGTAGAGCGTGTTACAATATTAATAGACCCTCCTAATGAGGGTGCAGCTACTTTTGAAGCTCCCAAACCACGTTGTACCTGCATTGAGCGAGTTACATCGCTTAAACCCGCCCAGTTCGACCAATATACGCCTCCCCATTCCATATCATTAACAGGAACACCATTAATCATAACTGCAATATTGGCCGATTCGAAACCGCGTAAGTTGATACGTGAGTCACCAAAACCACCTCCCTGACGAGTTGCATAAACGCCAGGAGTCGATTTTAAGATTTCAGGAAATTCCTTTGTCCCAATTTTTGTTTCAATAATAATCGGATCAATCACAGATAAGGCTACCGGTGTTTTGCGGCGGATTGCTACCGACGAAGTTACTGTAACATCATTTAAACCAATGGCTTCGCTTGCTAATGCAATTGTAATTTTTTCTTTTGTAGTGGAACTCAAGTTAATGGTTTGAGTTGAATAACCTACATAGGAAACAGTTAAGTCTTGTTTTCCGGCAGGTAGTTTAATAATAAAACTTCCATCTAATGAAGTGCTTACGCCTACTCCCGATGCGGGATTATAAACACTTACTCCAACCAAAACTTCGTTTGTGGCTTTGTCAATAACAACGCCTTTAATAGTTCCCTGCGAATACGCCATCACGGCCAGCGAACAGATTACGATGAATGAAAAAATTTTCTTCATAAATTTTTAATTGTTTATTAATTATTTTCTGCTGAATTTTTATGCAACAGGTTTGCAAAAATAATCATTTATTTAAACAATCCTTGTTAAGTTTCAATTAATTTATCAACACCTCATTTATATCTGGTAATTAGGATAGGATAGTGTAAATAAAGTGTATTTATAAAATAATTACCAATATATCAAATAGTTATGTTTAATTCCTTCGCCATTATTTTTTTTAATTGTTAAAACCTAAACTGTCAGATTGAAAATTTTTGGAACATTTTGTTGATAAATTGTTGTTTATTGGATTAATAATATTACTTTTGCACTCAAATAAAATCAAAAAATGACACGATTTTTTACATACTTTTATTTTTACTTTTACTTTAGTAAGTGAGAGCAGGATAGATTTATGTAAATATGCATTGAAAAATAAAAAACAACATATTAAATCCTGCTCAATTGATTGAGCAGGATTTTTTTTTGAAATTGATAATAAACAAATGAAAAGAGTAGCTATACAAGGTGGATTAGGTGCTTACCATGGTATTGCAGCTGAACAGTTTTTCAGGGACGAAGAAGTAGAAATTATTCCATGTGTTACTTTTCGCGATTTATTTAAATGTATTGAGAAAGACCCTAATGTGGTTGGAATTATGGCTATAGAAAATACTATTGCTGGTAGCTTACTGCCTAATTACGAGTTGCTTAAAGAATATAAATTGCCAATAGTTGGTGAATATAAATTGCGCATTTCACATTGTTTAGCAGCTTTACCCGGACAAACAATTCACGATATTAAAGAAATACAATCGCACCCAATTGCATTGATGCAATGTGGCGATTTTTTGGATACAATGCCTAACGTTAAGGTAGTTGAGCACGAAGATACTGCACTTGCAGCTCGTGACATCCAAACAAATTTATGGAAAAACAATGCTGCAATTTGTAGTTCTAGAGCAGCCGAAATATATGGTTTAAACGTGTTGGCTCAAGGCATTGAAACAAATAAACGTAATTTTACGCGTTTTCTGATTTTTGGAAACGAATGGGTGGTGAACGAAATTCAAGCAAACGAAGTTATAAACAAGGCTTCGGTGGTTTTCACTTTGCCTCATGCCGAAGGTAGTTTGTCCAAAGTTTTATCGGTATTTTCGTTTTACGATATCAATCTTACCAAAATTCAATCGCTTCCAATTCTCGGACGCGAATGGGAATATCAATTTTATGTCGATTTTAAATTTTCGGACCTTAACCGATACAAACAATCATTGGTAGCTATTAAACCATTAATCAACGAATTACGTACGCTTGGCGAATATCCGGAAGGATTAACACCAGCGGAATAACAGAATTATCATTTAACAATTATGAATTATCAATTAAATATTGTTCCTGCCGAACGTTTAAATTCAGTATCAGAATATTATTTCTCAACCAAACTGAAAGAAGTGGCCGAAATGAATGCACGTGGTCTAAATGTGATTAGTTTAGGCATTGGTAGTCCTGATTTGCCACCTTCGCAGCAAACAATTGATGCATTATCCAAATCGGCTGCTGAGCCTACTGCACATGGTTATCAGCCATACATTGGTATACCTGAATTGAGAAATGCATTTGCCGATTTTTATAAAAAATGGTTTTCGGTGGATTTGAATCCAGCTTCCGAAATTCAACCGCTTATTGGTTCTAAAGAAGGCATTTTGCATATTTCCATGGCTTTTTTAAACCCTGGCGATGGTGTTTTAGTGCCAAATCCGGGCTATCCTACTTATTCGTCGGTTAGTAATTTGGTGCAAGCCAAAGTAATAAGCTATGATTTAGACGAAAACAATAACTGGGAACCAAATTTCGAAGCACTTGAACAAAACGACCTGAGCAATGTTAAACTCATGTGGGTTAATTATCCAAATATGCCTACAGGAGCATCGGCAACAGTGGAATTGTTCGAAAAACTAGTTGCTTTTGGAAAAAAACACAGCATTGTCATTTGCAACGATAATCCCTATAGCTTTATTCTCAACAATAAACATCTGAGTATTTTGCAGGTTGAGGGCGCTAAGGATATTTGTATTGAATTAAATTCGATGAGCAAATCGCACAATATGCCTGGCTGGCGTATGGGTATGTTGGCTTCCAATGCGCAATTTGTGCAGTGGATACTGAAAGTGAAAAGCAATATTGATAGCGGTCAGTTTAAACCCATGCAAGTGGCTGCTGTTGCGGCACTTAATAACTCGGACGAATGGCACAGCGAGATGAATATCAATTTGTATCGTAGTCGGAGAAATAAAGCAGAGGCTATTATGACTCAATTAGGATGCACCTTCGACCCAAAGCAAGTAGGTATGTTTCTTTGGGGAAAAATTCCTGAAAAATATACTGATAGTGCTGAGCTAGCCGACAAAATTTTGTACCAAGCCAAAGTGTTTATTACACCCGGTTTTATTTTTGGCGATAAAGGCACTAGATATATACGCATTTCGCTTTGCGCCAACGAAAACATGTTACAGCAAGCACTGGAGCGTATTAAAGAGATGTGATAATGTGATGTGGTAATGTGATGATATGCCAATATGCCAATTTGACAATGAATAAATGGTAAATGAATAAATAGTAAATAAATATAATGATGGAATTTGAATCAATTTTATTACCAGGAGTAGATGCTAAACGTCCGCTAATAATTGCAGGACCATGTAGTGCCGAAACGGAAGAACAAGTAATGGATACCGCACGTAAACTTGCGGCAAGAGGAATAAAAATATTTCGTGCTGGAGTTTGGAAACCACGTACGAAACCAGGTGGTTTCGAAGGCAATGGTGTAATGGCCTTACCTTGGTTGAAGCGTGTGAAAACCGAACTAGGAATGTATACAGCCGTTGAAGTGGCCACTGCAGCTCATGTTCGTGAAGCTTTATCGTACGATGTGGATATGCTTTGGATAGGTGCTCGCACTACGGCTAATCCGTTTGCAGTACAAGAAGTGGCCGATGCACTCGAAGGTATGGATATCCCAGTTCTAATTAAAAATCCGGTAAACCCTGATTTGGATTTGTGGATTGGAGCCGTTGAACGCATTTACAATGCTGGAATTCGACGTATTGGCGTAATTCATCGCGGTTTTAGCTCGTTCGACAAAAAAATATATCGTAATCTTCCACAATGGCACATTCCTATTGAACTTCACCGTCAGCTACCAACGCTGCCAATTATTTGCGACCCAAGTCATATTGGTGGTAAACGTGAGTTGATCGCATCGCTTTGTCAGCAGGCCATGGACTTAAATTTCGATGGACTAATTGTTGAGTCGCATTGCAATCCCGAAAAGGCTTGGAGTGATGCTTCGCAGCAGGTAACGCCTGAAGTGTTGGACTTTATTCTCAATACGTTAGTCATTCGTGATACCACTCAAAGCACCGAAAGTTTAGCGAGTCTTCGTCGTCAGATTGATGAGCTCGACAATAGTTTACTTGAGTTGTTAGCTCGCCGTATGCGTGTTTCACGCGAAATTGGACAGTACAAAAAGGAACACAATATGCCCATTTTGCAATCGCAACGCTACGACGAAATTATCCAAAATCGTATAGCTCAGGCTCTTCAAATGGGAATGGATACCGAATTTATGAAAACCGTTTTAGTGGCTATTCACGAAGAATCGGTACGCAATCAACAAGAAATAATGAAGCAGGATTAAGTTTAAGACGACTGACAACAGACGAAGGAAAACTGAAAGGCATAAGAAAAAGTGCAGGGTATAAACATCGCTTTATACTTTGCACTTTTTTTTGTTTGCAAATATCACTATATTTGCAACAAATTTAAAAATAAAAATGAAAACAGCATTTATAACAGGTATAACATCCGGTTTTGGAAAAGCATTTGCGTACCGATTGGCCAAATTGAATTATAATATTGTAGTTACAGGCCGAAGGGAAGAGCGACTTGAACAAATTGCAAGCGATATTCGGAGCCAGTTTGATGTGAAAGTTCATACACTTTGTTTTGATGTGCGCGATAATGAGGCTTGTAAAGCGTCAATTGCATTGTTGCCTGCTGAATTTCAGAGTATTGATTTACTTGTGAATAATGCTGGTTTGGCTGCTGGTGCTTCGCCTTTCAACGAAAGCGATTTGGATGATTATGAGCGTATGATTGATACAAATGTTAAGGGATTGCTGTATATCACTAAACTTATTGTTCCACAAATGATTAACCGAAAATGCGGTCACATCATTAATATTTCGTCAATAGCTGGTATCGATGTATATCCTAATGGCAGTGTGTATTGTGCCTCAAAACATGCTGTAAATGCTATAACCAAAGGTTTACGACTCGACTTAGTTAAATTTGGAATTAAAGTAAGTTCCATTTCGCCCGGAATGGTAGAGACTGAGTTTTCAATTGTTCGTTATCATGGCGACGAACAAAAAGCAAAGGATGTATATGCGGGTATTATCCCACTCGATGCAGAGGATATTGCCGATACGCTCGAATTTATCGTTACTCGCCCTGACCATGTGAGTATTAACGACATACAAATAAATCCAAAACAGCAAGCAAATGCCTATTTGGTGCATCGAATTTTAGATTAAAATTTAAAAATACTGCCTTTTTGGCTAAAAAAAATAAATTATTAAAAAAAATAGCTTATTTTTGTACAATGCAACCATTAAAACGGTGCTCCTATTGTCTAAATCAATTTTGTAATAACTGAAAACTAAAGATTAAAACTTTTTATATTATAATTTAAATAACTGAAAATGAGCTCACTTGAATTAAACAAGGAAATTGAAAACTTAGCCGAAGTACCTGTTACGGAAGCTATTGATGCAAATTTAACCACTGAAGTTACCGAAGAGGTACAATCTGTTGAACCCGAAGCAACAGAAGAAGTTGATAATAAGACTGATTATTCGCAATTGAGTAAGACAGAACTTATTGAAATACTCAAAGGTTTGGTAACTGCCGAAGTGGAAAATGTAAAAGATGAAGTTGAAACAATTAAACAGCATTTTTACAAAAAACAAAAGAGTGAGTTCGAAGAACAAAAAAAGTTATTTGTTGATAATGGAGGCGAAGAGGCTGAATATGTTCATGTTAAAGATGAATCGGAAAATGAACTTAAAACACTTTTAAACGAATATAAAACTAAAAAAGCAGCCATTTTTGCAAAAATGGAGCAAGAAAAAGAACAAAACCTGATTCAAAAGCAACATATACTTGAACAAATGAAAAATTTGGTTGAGAGTAATGATGATGTTTCAGGCCACATAGGTGACTTTAAAAGTTTACAGCAAAAGTGGAAAACTATTGGTAATGTGCCAATTACAGTAGCCACTACCTTGTGGAAACAATACAATACCTATCAGGAAAAATTCTGGGATTTAATTAAAATCAACAACGAATTTCGTGAATACGATTTTAAAAAGAATTTGGAGGCAAAAGTGCTTATTTGCGAAGCTGCCGAACGTCTTGCCGAAGTGAATGACGTTATTTCAGCATTTCAACAATTGCAAAAATTTCATGCTGAGTGGCATGAATTAGGTCCAGTTTCGCGCGAAAATCGTGAGATTATATGGAATCGATTTAAAGAAGCATCCAGCTTAATTAATAAAAAACACCAGTCGCATTTCGATTCAATTCGCGAGTTAGAAGATAATAATCAGCAAGCTAAAACCGAATTGTGTGAAAAAATTGAAGCCTTTGATTATAAAACACTTGCTACTTACAAGGCATGGGACGAAGCTACACAAACAGTTTTGAATTGGCAAGAGGAATGGCGTACAATGGGTTTTGCTCCACGCAAAGTTAATCAGCAGTTATTCGAACGTTATCGTTCGGCATGCGATGCATTTTTTATGGCCAAAAACGAATTTTACAAAGCATCGAAAGGTGTTTTGAATCAAAATTTGGACAAAAAGAAATCTTTGTGCGAACAAGCCGAAGCTTTGAAAGAAAGTAATGAATGGAAAGAAACTACTGATAAACTTATTCAATTACAAAAAGAATGGAAAACGGTAGGACCTATTTCGAAAAAACTGTCAGATGATTTATGGAAACGTTTTATTGCTGCTTGTGATTATTTCTTTGAACAAAAAAATAAAAACTCTTCGAGTCTGAAAAATGTTGAAGGGGATAATTTGTTGAAAAAGAAAGAGCTAATTCAGAAGATTGTAGACTTAAACGTGACAACTAATTCAACTGACGCGTTGGCTAGTTTACGTGCTTTAATGGCCGAATGGGGTACAATTGGACATGTACCATTCAAGGAAAAGGATAAACTATACAAAGAATACCGTGCTGCTGTTGACAAGCAATTTGAAGTACTGAATGTTGATGCTTCGACACGTAGACTGGATACTTTCAAAAATAATTTGAAAGATATGTCTGCAAAAGGCGAAAATAAGCTTTATGGCGAACGTCAGAAAATGGTACGCGCTTACGAACATTTAAAATCGGAAATTGCAACCTACGAAAACAATATAGGATTCTTTAGCTCAGCTTCGAAAAAGGGCGGTGGTTTAATTAAAGAAATGGAGCGAAAAATTGAAGCTTTGAAAGACGAAAGTAAGTTAATTGAAGAGAAAATTAAATTAATTGACCAAAGTGTTTAATCGCAATTTATAGTTGAGAGAAACAAAAAATGGCTGTAAAATAATATTTACTGCCATTTTTTTTTCCAAAATACCTGAGTGAAAACATCGCTTTTACAAGTTATCATTCTCACTCATTTTCTGAAATATTTATCACGAATTTTCAAAGCAATTTTTCGTAATCCAGGAAAGAATTTACCACTTTTAATGTTATAAGCTAAGGATTGCGAATCGAAAATCATCTCGAAGTTTTCGGTACAAAAAACAGGTTTTCCTGTAATCTTATTTATTTCGAGTGCTTGATACAATGAGCTTTCAAAGAACAGTTTATATTGTGATTCTTTGTACGAATTTGCTTTGTGTTGCCCATGACTATTTGCTTTTTGTCGTGCACGCATATCTGGCAAGTCCAACATTACCAACTTATTGTATTTTACGCCATGTTTTTGCAACCATATTTCGGTTTCTTTGCGGTATTTCTCGAGTCGCGAAGTCACTAATGTGCCAATCTTGCTTTTTGGAATATAAAGAGGAGCTGCATTTAATATAAAATCAATGTATTTTGGACCATCATCGTTTTGTTCGTCCAAAGGATCTACACAAAGTACACCATCAATGTCGAAACATGATTTTTCTAAATCGCTATGATTCAGTATATTCCACTGGAAATAACGTGGTAGAGGAACTGATTCAAAAAAATAATCAACCATATTTTCTTTGCCTGGAACAACATAAACAGCACAAAAACTAACATCAAAATCAGCACTCACATCTTTAACCAAATCTTTGGCTTTCATCATTGCTGAGCCCGAAGCTATACTATCGTCGACTATTAGAATTTTCTTAAAATCTTTTACATCAATAAATTGACCACGTTCACCAGCTTTATAAATATGCCCATTGCGAAACGAATGAATATCGGTAAATGGTTTACTCAGGTACAAAGCAATAAGATTAGCTGGCAACATACCACTACGAGGTACACCTACAATTAAATCAAAGTCGCGAGGTAAGATGCTTAATCTTTTGATTATCACCTCATTCATGTTGGCAATATTTCTGTAATACATAATATATTCGTTTTGTGGGGCTATGCCCGTTAGTTGAATTTCTTCGTTATTTGTACTTCGCACACAATTTAGCTAAGCTGTTATTTGCTACGTGTTATTTAGTGATTCGCACGTTATTTTGTTCAATAATTATCACATCATTACATCAACTCATTTTTTGAATAATATTCCCAAAACTCTCTGTACGTGCCTCCCACGAATTTCCGGATGCAAATTCGATTCTTTTTTTAATAGATTTTGGAGTATCGTCCGATGTTTCAATAATTATTTTTTTTACAAAATCATCCTTATCTGTTGATACACTTACTAAGCCTTCAAAATCAGGCAAATCAGCAAAAGGAGTCATAACTACAGGAACCCCTACCGCTAAAAATTCGTTTATTTTGAGTGGATATATATTTTTATTCACCTCATTTACAATGTATGGTATTATTCCTACATCGTAAGTTGCCAATAATTCTGGTACATCATTGGGTTTTATGGGGTCAAAAAACCGTACATTGTTAAATTTTTGCAAACGCGATTTCAATGCTTGATTGCGCATATCGCCCGTAAATTCAAAATCAAAATAGGGCAGTTTACTCACGGCATATTCCACAGTGTCGATATCGAAACGTGGGTCGAGACTACCAATAAATCCTACTCGTTTTCGTTCACGTTTGTATACTTCTGACTTGGAGAATATTTTGAATACAGGAAAATCGACTCCGTTTTTAACTACAAAACTTTTAGGATTTAGTTTTAGCTTTTCAGCATTCAGATAATCAGAAGTTGTGATAATGGCTTTAACTAATTCAGAGAATTTATTTTCGATTGCAAAAATTCGTTTTCCGAAGAATACCGATTCCACACCATCGTAGCAATAATATATATGCGATTTTTCACCAACTTTGTTTAATAGTGCCAATCCAAAGATGGGATTATAAGCAGTAATGGCAATTGGATTTTTAAATTTTAGCTTACGCATTGCCCATTTTAGTGTGAGCTTGTATATAAGCACATTAAAAGGGAAAAACAGATTGAATAAAACTTCGTTTTTCAGGAAAAATACAGGAATTCCGGGTGGAATAACTAGGTTATAAACCTGACTACCTACATTTGTGTCAATTAGTTTTAAACGCTTATCAAGGCCTAGCATACGTTTTATAGGCGCATTTTGTTTGCCGCGAAGTGTTGCATAAATATCCTTTATTGTATACGGATATTCAACAAAAAGTACTCTGTTGTTTTTTGCTAATCGTTCAAGTATCTGCACTGTGGACTTGGCATAATTCCCAAACCAACTTGTATTTGCAATACAAATTATATCTTCGCCTTGTAGCATGTTTTATAATATTACATTAATTCACTAATATTCTGCAAATTTGTTTTCTTATTTATATACATTTCCCACCAAACAGCGAGCGTTAGAAGATTAATAATTTGATTAGCCTTAACTTGCTGATACCAAAACCAATATGACTTAGAAGTTGCTATAGTTTCGTATTGATTTAGTAACGATTCAATTTTATCCATCTTGAAAATAGCTTTTACACCATCGGCTTTGCGCAAGTAGGCAAACAACGCCCGACGCTGTGTGTCGTCTTTCAGAAATATTGGCAGCGGAGCAAAACCACCTTGCTTTTTACGGTCGGTAATTTCGGTTGGTAACTTGGGCTTTAAGTATGTTTTGTGCAGATATTTCGAAACCCCTTTGCCTGCCGAAAGTTCGTCGAGCGTACCTTTAAATTTGTAATTAACTGGCATTTCGTTCAAAAAATTGTACAAATCAGTACTCATATACGGAAATGAGATTTGATTCCCGAATAATTCGCTCATTCGCGACGATTTAAAGAGAATAACTTCATTTATAACCTGCTTAATATCAATATTATAGTTTCTGTTGTAGAAAAAGTCATCGAAGTTCTTATAACTTTTCGGAGCATTTTGCAAGTACTTTAAATTTTTAATGTTAATACCCTTCAATGTTATATTATTCAACTTACGAAGTGAGAAACCAAAAGTATCGCTTTGCTGAATATGTAGAATTTTTCGATTATGAAATTCGGTTCGAAATAGAATACTATCTTTATCAAAATACGAAATTGAATCTCCCAGCGTGTCGTACCAATTTTGTAAAAACTGAACGCCTTTGGATTTAAGTTTCCAATGCATAGCTAACTCCTTGCCCGAAGTCCCAAAATGCTGATCGTTACCATCGCCACCCAAAATAATTTCGGGTTGCTCGCCCGATTTTTTAACAAGTTGCATCACAGTAAAGTTTACGAGCAAACCACCTTCCTGAAACGGATCGCCCGTAGCACTTAAAATTTGAGGTAGTTGCATTATTTCAGAACCATCAATTTCGTAATCGTAATGTCGGCTTTTGTATCTCTCGGATAATATTTTAGCCAGCGGAAGTTCTGTCCAAGGATTATCTTTAAAACCAATAGAATAGGATACTACATCGCCTTGATACACATCGCGTAATGCCGAAATATTTCCGCCTGAATCGTAGCCACCACTTAGCAAAAGACCAACTTTTTGTGCTCCTTTAATACGTGATTCTATAGCCGATTTATGTAATTTTTCGTATTCACTTACTGCCTCGTCAATAGTAAGCTTCGATTTACCTGCTTTGTTCATAAAGCTCTTATAATCAAATAAATCGGAAGTTGTTATTTCATTATCTTTATACTCCAATATAAAACCTCCATTTAGTTTCGAAACACCAATTAATGATGTAAGTGGTGATGGAATATAACCAATACTCATAAAGGTTAATAATGCCTCGTGGTTGGGTTTGCACTCAAAACTATCAATGCCAGCAAACGTTAAAAGCGAATTACTCAGGTATTTAGCAGAGTAAAACAATTGACTACCAGCGCCATGACGATCGCGAACAACACTAACTTTATCGGACTCGACTAATATGCACAAAAAATCGCCATCGATAGTTTGAAATGCTTTTATGCCATTTTCTACATAGTTTTGCAACAATTCATTTAGTGTTAATCCGTATAATTGTCCTTTGATAAATAATCTTACTTTATCTGATTTCAAATTTTCAAAATCGGATAAAGCTTCAAAATCACCATTAAGTAGATTTTCGAAAGACGATAAAAACTGATTCGATTTTTTCATTGGGAATTTTTTTTAATAGATAAAATCTAAAAATATTATAGCAATCTGAACTCAAAAAACAATTTTGACAAAGATAAACGAATGAAATAATTATTTGTGTAACTAAAAATATTAAAATACTGTCGCACAAATAACTTTTTTAATGTAACAATTTTTACGACACAATAATCTAGTCAAATAATTATTAATTACTATATGGTTTAAATGTTATTTTAATATCATATTTTTAATACGATTATAAACAACTACCTCAAGTAGATACGAGAATATTAGTAACACCACTATGTATAAACCATATTCGATAATTTTATTATTTATAAAACGTAAATAATGAGCCTCTACAACTAAATAATGATGAGCAATATAAATAACATAAGAGCTAGAAGCAAGGTATTTGAATTTTCCAATAAACATATCAAAACCAATCCAATTTAATTTTTTCCACAATATTGCGCCAAAAAGAACTAATATTGTAAATACAAAATGACGTAATTCAACAAATGGATATGCAACCAAAGGATAGGCATAAATTTTTGTAAATTCGAAATTCAATTTCAGATTAACAGCTAATATTATTGAAATTGATAATAGTAAAATTGCTTGTGGCATAACTGCTTTGAAGCTAAATTCGTCTTTCTTCAAATAAATATCGGCAAAGCGAACACCTGTCCACCAAATTGCAAAATACATTACTAAACGATTGACAATAAATGGATAAACAAGGTAACTAGCTGCGGCAACTATCGTAAGAATTGTTACAAACCTGTTAATTTTTTCGGGTTTAACATACGTAACAAGCACAAAAAACAGCATGTAGAACCACCATTCGTATGAAAGGGACCACAAAACGCCATTTCCTAAATATGAGGGAACTATTACATTTGGTTTAAGCGTAATTACATCCTGAAGCATAAATAAATTCCCAAACAGATGTTTAATAATTGGATCTGCCAAACCTGCTACTTCATAACATTTTATCAAATATGCTAGTATGAAAACAATTATCAATGGAATATACAAACGAATAAACCTACGGATAAAATAATAACCAAACGATTTATCTTTTGAACGTTCGTATGTAAACTTAATTACAAAACCTGATAACACAAAGAAAACAATCACCATTTCGGGACCAAACCTAAATAGGTAACCAATATTTATTCCGTATAAATCAATTTTTTGAGGTAAAATATGAAAAAATACCACATAAAGAGCAGCAAAACCACGCACCGCCTCCAATTTTTCTAATCTATTTGCTTTCATGCATTTATAATATTTTGGATTAATTAATTTAATTCACAATTTCTTTACTCGTATTATTCAACTCATTTTTTTCCCACTCAGGCATTAGCGAAATCATAGCCATACTTGCAAAAACAATAATTAAATTTGGCAATTGTCCTAAGCTCGAAGCTGTATATGATGAAACAATTAGCCCATACATGCCACTTGTAAGAGCCATAGCCTTGAATTTGTATTCTGGTTTTTTTAATCGGAAAAATATCAAAAAAGAAGCCTTCCCGACAATATAAAAAATCATTATCAAATAAAAAGTTAGTCCAACAATTCCTTGTTCTGCCCAAATTTGTATATAAAAACCATCGGTGGCTGTTTCGGCCAACAATGTACCAGGACTAAATCGTAACCCCCAATTTCCTGCTGAGCCAACTCCACCGCCAAATGGTCTGGTTTTAAGGTAATCAGCAAATATTTTTCGATTATCGTTTCGCACATCCATCGAAGCATTTTCCTCCGAAAATCCTGAACGCATTCGCCTAATTTCGTAATTACCCTGACCAATAGTAGTGTATTTAAAAAAAACAAAAATCAGCACCATAAGTGTCACTCCTGTTACGATGATTGTAACGCGTTTAGAAAAAATTGCATAAACAGCAAAACCTGTTAATGGCACTGCAATTGCACTACGAGTACCTGAAATCATTAAGGCAAAAAAAGACATTATACCAATTGCCAAATAGAAATACTTTAGATTTTTTTTGGCTTCGTGAATAGCAAGCACAATGTAAAGAACAGAGAAATAACCCATTGAGCTGCCAAAAGTACCAGCATCCGAAAAAATTGAAAATACGCGCAACTGTCCAAATAAGATATGCGTTGAGCGGTTTCCGGGTTGATTTAACCATCGTGACTCCCATTGGTCAACACCTAAGTATTTTTGGGATAACGCTTTGATAATTGCAACGATAGTAAACCAAGCCGTTAGTTTAATTAATATATCAAGGTCTTTGGGTTTATTAAAAACAAGATACGTAAGCGGTACAGTAAGAAAAATATACAAACCTTGTCCACGCATAGCATAAAACCAAGCTTCGCGACTAACAGCTTCAGGGTTAAATAGTTGTAGAAATGTCATTACATACCAAACAATGACAAAATATGAAAAATCACGTCCAGCATTTTTCCATTCTACTTTTTTATTAAACTGACTAAAAATTAGTGCTAACCACGTAAGCACTAATAAGCCATCGACAGTTAAACCTAAAGGTGCTGGAATATAGCGTGATAAACCTATAGCAAAATAATTGGCAACTAATACTGAATAAAAACCTATACGCGGATTTGCAAAAAAATTATATAAATAGAGAATTGGACCCGGAAGTATCAGAATAGCTACACCAGCAATAAAGTTATCTTTAGAGAAAAAGAAAATTGCACTTCCAATAAGTAGAATAAAGATAATACTTACTGAAAAAATCAGCAAAGTATGTTTTACTTTATTATCTAAATACGTTGGATTTAAACTCATTATAAATGCATTAGAAGTTTTACATAACTCTTTTCAATAATTTTTTAATTAATTTACGGATAAACGATCGCCTTTTAGGAATATCGCCATACATTTCTTCTAAATTATCAGGTTCGGCATAAGTAAGTACAGCAAACAAACTGTTTTCGAGCAGCACTGATTTCAATTTATCAAGCATAAATATATCGGCAATGGCCCAAGAAGTATTTGCATCATAAACGATTAAATTAGCATTCGGATTTGAAATAATTACTGTATTGTCGATACCATTACTAACAGGTGGGAAAATTGAAATTAAATAGTCCGATGTAATAGATTTTTCAGCAATAAATGTATCGTATTGCTCAAATTTATTTATTTCTGAGTAATAGTTTGAAATAGCTATAGAATCGGACTCTGTGCTTTTAGTCTGACTACTATTTTCTTCCTCATTACAAAAACTAACAATAGTTACACTAAAGTTATGCTTTTCAATTTCGGCTGCTAATTTGGTAGCTACAAGGGTTTTTCCGGCTCCGTCCCAGCTGCTATATATTTGAATTACAAATGGTTTTGTGCTTTTCGAAGACAGTTTCCTAACTTTTTCAAATAGTAAAAGTGAGGCTCTATGATCAATCATTTCGGTATTAATAAACTTTTTATTACGTTTATTCTTTATTGTAAATGCCGCAATAACGTCTAATCCTGTATTTGTTTTAAGCAGTGAGGGCGATTTCATACGAGCATCCATTAACTCAATAATAAACACACCTAATAAATAAAAAATAATGGAGAATAATACTGCAATTACAACGTAAAGTTTATTCTTGGAAGGAATGGCATTAATTGGAAATTTAGTTTGGTCGAGCACCTTCATATTTGATCGCATATCAATACTTTGCTGATTTTGACGAGCCAACCCTAAATGATGTAGCACGTTTAAATATTCCCGTTCATACACATCAATTTCGCGTTCGATACGTTTAATTGTAGCACCAAGTGGCGCATATCTTTTAAACTGCTTCATGAAATCTATTTGTCTCAATTTCATTGATTTAAATAGTGCCGAATAGTTTTCGTGGTTCTTTACAGCATCCAACCATTCGGATAATAATCGTTGAGATTCGATACCTTGACTTTTTGAATCAAAAATATTCATCGAGTCAATTTTATTTTTCAGAGTGCTTTCTACTTTGTTTTTTTTATTTTTTAAGTCGGGTAATTTGGATTTGTTAGGATTATTATTATCAAGTTCAATGGAAGTAATTGCCTCGTTAAGATCAACTAATTGTTCTCTGATTTGCAATATCATACTATTACGCAAATTGATATTATATCGTTTTTCAACTTCGTGTTCTAATTTAGCCAATACTGCTTGAGAAGCTTCGTATTCCATTTTTACTTCCTGCAATCGAACTTCAATTTTTTCTTGCTGTGTAGTAACTTGTTCAGTTTGCTCATAGTAGTTAATAATGTCATTGTCAATATTAAAGTCGAGTAAATTTTGCTCAGCTTCGTCTAATTTTGCCGCAATTTCTTTTAGCTTTTGCTCAAAATAACTAACTGCCGAACTTGATTGTTTTATTTTTATTTCGCTGTAATTTTCTATAAAGATTTGCGTAGCGAACTGTACTGTGTTAAAACAGATACCCGGATCTTCCGATTCAAAGCTTAGTTTTATTAAATCGCTATTAGTTAATCGTTCGGCTTTTAAAGTTGAAATTGAATTAATACCATAATACTTGTGTCCAAAATTCATTAATCTATATATGTAATTCTTTTCGTCTTGAACAATATAGTTTTTTAAATTTTTATAGGTTTGCTCAAAATTATTTTTTACAACTAATTTTTTAACTTTATCAGGCACTGATTCCATTAATTCCTTATACGATTTTTCTGAAATTATTTCTTTCTGAGGTTTAGTAAGTATTAAATGCTGAGCTAATAAGTGCAGTGATATTTCCTCGAACAGTGTAGTTGATTTTAGCATTGTCATAATATTATTATACTCACTTTGAGTTGCATTATTATCGATGCGTATTGACTCAACAACTAAACCATTATTTGTTGTAACACCTGTAAATATCGTAGATGAAGTGGTATATTTAACTGGCAAATCCTTTGTTAGAAAATAAACTAATAATCCAATAACTATTGGAATGATTGTTATATAAATTATTTTCGAATAAATAATTTTCAGAAACTTAATGATATTCATTTTTTAGTTTTTTGAATATTGGTACCAATAAGAATATTTAATATATAATACTGTGAATAATAATCGTTTTTGGTAGAAACAAAAGCATCAACAGCTTTTGCATAGGCAGTGTGGGATGCAGCAAACTCAGTCATACCAAGCATTCCCGATTTTAAATCGTTTTTTGATTTCAGATAATCAATTTGTGCAGTTTGTAAATTATTTAAATGAACTCCTAATAATTCTTGCAATCTTTTTAATTTAAAATACTCTGTAATAACAAGTTTATTAATTTCATTTTTTAATTCCTCTTTTTTAAGCTCTGCTTCTTTAATACTAATACTCAACTTCTTTTGTTCATTTTTGTTCCTCGAAAAATATGAAAAAGGTATTCTTAATGTTATTCCTGCAAAGTAATTAAATTGCTCTTTTGCTGACTGTACAGCAACATCTGGGTTTGATGTTTCTTGTGTCAATGTTAACTGATTAAAAAGACCATATCGTGTATTTGCATCGATAATTAAATACTCCAACCACGATTTTTTTCTGATTTTTATATCTTCTAAAATAATTTCAATTTGTCGATCATTTGCTTTAAGAAGAGGTGAATTTTTTAAAGCAGACTCTATGCATTCATTTAAATCTGGGATTAAATAACTTTCGTATGTCAACACATTGTTCAAACTGTCAGTTTTTGCTGTAGTTTGAGCAAAAACCGACAGGTTAAATAGAAATAATACTAAAATTAATTTTAAACGATTCATCTTTAAACGTTTTCTTGTTGCAACATTGCAGGTATTGTTTTAAAAAGTATTTTCATATCGTACCAAAACGAGAAATTTTCGGCGTATTCAATATCCAATTGTTTGCGTTCGTCGGCCGACATGGCGTTTGAACCTCCTCGTTTGGTTACTTGCCACAATCCGGTTATTCCCGCTGGCGCCAAAAATCGCTTCGACCATTGGTCTGTTGTAAGTACCTCAGCCTCATATAACGGTAATGGTCTATTTCCTACAATGGACATATCGCCTTTCAATACATTAATAAATTGTGGCAACTCATCAATACTTGTATTACGCAATATACGCCCTACTTTGGTAATTCGAGGGTCGTTGGTTATTTTAAAAAATGCATTTTCACGTTTTTCAGCTTTGCGCATTTTTACGCTTTCTTCGGATATAAATCCATCGTCGTGTATCAAAACGGGTCCATCATGATTCAGCGATTCGTAATTACTAGCTTTTTCAATTACAATTATGTCAGCATTATCAGTTTTTCCATATTGATTTTTTTTCATAAGTTCATCCACACGTTTATCGGCATCCGTAAACATACTTCTGAATTTCAGAAAACCAAAAACCTGATAGCCTGTACCAATGCGTGGAGCAGCATAGTAGAACTTTCCTTTCGACTCCAAACGTATAGCAATAATAATTATCAGGAATATTGGCAGTAAAAATAGTAAAACTGTTCCAGCAAACAAAATATCGAACGTACGTTTCCACAATGGAAGCTTAAATTTATCAATATTTTCTTTGTTATTGTTTACCAATGCGCCAAAATGTGTTTTGATAAATTCAAATCTTTTTCGCATTGCATCAGGTTTTGCATCATAATCAAAAACATCGTGTGCTCCACATTTAAGCAATTCGCCAGCCGACATTTTTTTTCGAATAGCAAAAAATACAATTTTATACTTCGAAAGACTTTTAACTAAATTAGATAGAATAATCGGGTTGTTATCTTTCAAACTCTCTTCATAAATTATCAAATCAATATTTTCGTGAAAACGAATAATATCATACGGTTTTTCGATAATTGAAACGTTAAAATCAGCTGTTGCAGCCGATAATCTGTCAACCAATTCGGAAGGTTGACCCAGATAGGCAATATTGTACTTCATAAATATCAAATTGATGGTTTGAAATATAAATAATTAACTCACTATATTCTTGGTGTTCAATACTAAACTATTTCAGAAGCTTTTCGATTCGTGCCATCAATTCAGCTGGGTTGTATGGTTTTTCTAAATAATCGTCGGCACCCATTTTAATGAGTTTAATTTTTTCGTCACTTTTATCAATACTCGACAATATGATAATTGGAATATCCTTAAATGCCCCTGAACTTTTAAGCTGTTCTACAAGGTCTTTGCCTCCTAAAACAGGCATCAATAAATCGCTTACAATTAAATCGGGGATATTACCACTCTGAAGCAATGATAATGCTTCTACACCATTTTCGGCACTTTCAACAATGTAATTTGATGACAAAATTGTTTTTGTTAATCTGCGGAATTCTGTTTTGTCGTCGACAATTAAAATTTTCTTTTTCATGATTGTTTTGTTTTTAAAAGTTTATATTCAAAAAAAAAGTTTTGTTTTATAAATGCGTTTAATCAGACGATCATATTTTAATATGAACGCCTGATTATAAGGGTTGTATGATTTGTTGACTAAGTCATTTTGCTATTTTTTTACAAACAATTTACTTGCATCGCGATATCCTTTTACATCCTGATACCAATCCATATAATTGTATCCACGACTATTTGCCCAATTGTTAAACATTAAATAAGCCTTTGTAATATCTTGCTTTTCGGCTGGATACGCAAATTGTACTGGTAGATTAATTGCCCAAGGTAAGAATTTGTCGGACATATAATATTTCTGCGATTTCAAATCGGTATTATCGTCGCCAGTTCCAAAAAGTGAAGTATCTACTAAATCGGTTGGTGCACTTCCAGGTAAATGAACCTCTTTGCTTCGTTCGCCACCAACTATTATGAATGGATTGTATGGGGCTGTACCAAAACTACTTACACTAACTGGATTATTTAATTCAATTTTTAAATTTATAGTTTTTGGAGCAGTGTATGCACCACCAACTACTGTGTTTACAATTGAACCAGTATATCCTAACACATTAAATGGATCATCAAATACAGGTATTACTGCTTTGGCTTGATTCATTTCGGTGCCATTGGTGTTTAGCTCAAAAATATTTTTGTTAAGTTGTTGTCCTGTAACCGATTTGATATTATCTGGCGTTGTATTGAATGAAATTGCAAACGGATTGCGAAGCGAAGCACCTATAGCTTTAACGGTTAATGCTGCATTAATTTCTACAATTAAATTTTGTGCATTGGTAATCTGATTATAATTGTAATCAATAACTAAATCGTTGAAATCGTAATCGCCTTTATTTGGCCATAAATCCTCGAAAGCTAATGTGCCTACATTGTTTTTTGACGGATAATAATTATTAAATGCTTTATTTTTATCATTCGGATATTCGTCGCGACTATCAGTAACTCCGTCTTCATCAGCATCTTTTGGTGTATCTATTGGTTTGTAATTTTCGGTTTTTACTGCTGTGTAAGGTGTAACTGTTGAGTAGAAAACAGCATCGTTAAAATCTTCATCAGAGCTTTGTTCACGTTGCAAATCTTCAAACCCAATCAATAATAATTTTCGTTTTGTATCGTTCAGAATAACATTGTGCTTTTTCTTATCCAACGCTACTTCAGGGTTAAATCGTTTATCCGAATAGTAAGTTCCATAACCTGCCCCAATTTTTGAACCACCAAATCCATTTGCTGTTAAAAACCATGCTATTGTAGTTCCCGACGGAAATCGAGTTGTATATTTTTGAGTTGCAGGATCTAAGTATAATAACTGTACTTTATTGCCCGAAACCAATCCTCCACCTAAGTTTACAAAGGATATATTTGGATAAACAATAGTTGCGTCAGTAATTGCACTTTTTGAACTTGGAGCATTATCGTTTGGATGGGTATAATATCCCAGCGTATTTACAAAACCGGCACCTTCATGCACAAATGTAAGCCAAACTTCGGCATCTTCAATCAGAACAATATTCCCTTCATCACTTGTTGTTAAATACTCAGGATGCGAAACTGGTAATTTTATTCTTTCGGGTAATGATGCGTTTATATCTGTAAGTAAACTGTTATCAATTGCATCATTTGTAGGCCACAGATAATTTGGAGTACCATCGTTTTTCCAACTGCCTAATATGTAATAACCATTGTTTTTAATAGGATCAGGTAAAATTGCTCCCGTTACCGACGATCTTACTTTTTTGGAAGCTGATTGTACTGAATTACCACCAATAGTTATGCTAATATCGTTCGACGAAATTTTAAATTGCTGAAAAGAAGGCAATCCGATATGACTCACCAACACATGAATACTATCAACTGTTGTTGCAGGTGACAATTCGCAATTTAATTTACCTTCGCTGTTTGTTAAACCTTTATACATTAGAAAATCAGTACTGTTTGCAATCAAAGTACCGTCTGTTTTTAATGGATTTTGTGAATATAATTCCACAAACACACCTCCAATTGGTTGATTAGCCATATTGAGAGTCGATAAATTTACTTTAACTTGTTTAGTAGTTTTAAAATCGAAATTTGCAAAGTTTAATTTGCTATTAATGTCATTAAATTTGTCATCCATACAGGAAGTAAGAATCAAACTAAGTATTGACATCAATACTAAGGCTGTTTTTGAACTCATTGTTTTCATTTTATTTGTTGTTTAAATTTATTATTGTTTTATTTTGAAATCAGACATTTTATAAATAATCAATGCCTGTGCCAAAACTTTAATAAATTGATAATTAAACATATATGAAAAATTTGTTATACTAAAATGTATTTGATTTAAAAGAAAACTATTCGAAAACGAAGAGCTAGCTTAGTTTAATATCAAATTTTTGCAAACGTCTGTAAAGCGCATTCCATTCAATATTAAGTAGTCGGGCTGCTTCCGATTTGTTATTGTTCGAAACTTCGAGTGCTTTCAAAATAGTTTGTCGTTCAATTTCTTCTAAATTAAAGGTGTCGAAGCAAAATTCTTTTTTATCAACAGATCCAAATGTGTTCATAAGCGAGAAACTTTCAACACGCATAGTGTCGTCGGTGCAAAGTATTACAGCACGTTCCATTATATTACGTAATTCGCGTATATTACCAGGGAAATTGTAATTGGCTAATAGCTCAAATACCTGAGGTTGAATGCGATTGATGTTTTTTCCCATTTTTTTCGAAAACATATCCACAAAATATTTTACCAATTCGGGAATGTCACTTTTTCGTTCGCGCAGCGGTGGTAAATAAATAATAAACGTACCAACTCGGTGAAATAAATCTAATCGGAATTCTTTTCCAGCCGAAATAACTTCGATAGGTTTATTGGTTGCTGCCATAATACGAATATCAAAACAGCTCGAATTTTGAGTTCCTACTTTGTTGTAAGTTCTGTCTTCCAGCACTCGTAGCAATTTTACTTGCAGATTTGGAGTCATTTCTCCAATTTCGTCCAAAAAGAGAGTTCCTTTGTTAGCAGTTTCGAACCAACCAGCTTTATCCGAAATGGCTCCCGTAAAGCTTCCTTTTTTATGTCCAAAAAACTCACTTTCGAATAAGTTTTCGGGGATTGCCGACATGTTTACTGCTCCAAAAAATTCGTCTTTTCGTTTACTTAAATTATGAATGCCACGCGCAACTAATTCCTTACCTGTTCCACTTTCGCCTAATATAAGCACTGATGTGTCAGGAGTTTGTGCTACCATGCGCATTTGGTTTTTGGTGTCGGCAATTATTTTTGAACTACCAATCATTTCTACACCAAATTCGCTATCAACTAACTTTTTCAGTTGAGTATTTTTATTCAATTCCGAATGATAACTTTTTTTCAATTCGGAATATTTACGTGTTTTTTCGATGGACATCCATATATCGGCAGGTGTAAATGGTTTTTTAAAATAGTCCACCGCACCTCGACGCAAAGCTTCAATCACAGTGTTCATATCGCCTGAATCACTTATCATAATTACCTCAACCTGAGGGTACTCTGCCTTGATCCGTGCCAATACTTCGAGTCCATCCATTTCGGGCAAACGATAATCGCAAATCACATAATCAATGCGGTTTGCTTTAAGTGCCTGAAATCCAGCTGATGGCGTTTCAACAGTAAATACATTAAAACGCTCTTTGAGAATCGACGATGATAATCTGCGATAAATAGGATCGTCGTCGATAATCAGTATGTTTAGCATTATTTCTTCCATGATTAACAATTTTTTTCGATAGGTAATTCAATTACAAATGTGGAGCCTTTGCCAATCACACTTTCCACTTTAATTAAGCCATTGTTTTTTTCAACAAATTCTTTTACAATCATTAAGCCCAATCCAGTTCCTTGTTCGTTGTTTGTTCCTGTACTTGTATAATGTTCGTTTTGTTCAAATATTTTCTTTATAGTTTCTTCGGCCATTCCTATACCGGTGTCAATTATCTCAATTCGGAGTTTGCAATCAGTACGTTTTGTTCTTACCCAAATACTTCCATTGCTATTTGTGAATTTAATTGCATTTGATATTAGATTTCGGATTACGGTATGAATCGAAACCTCATCGCACCAAGCAATGGCATTTTCGTCGGAATCAAAATGAATACTAATATTTTTGTTTTCGGCATTGGCATTTAAAAGCTGTATACAACTCGAAACAATAACATATACATTGGATTCAGTTGGGTTCATTTCGAACTTGTCACTCTTTACTCTCGACCATTGCAATAAACTGGTTAGAAGTGTGCTAGTTTCTTTGGTGCGCTCTTTTAAATGATGGATTATCTCTTTAAAATCTTCGCTAGTGGGGTCAAAATAACCTTGCTCTATGGCATCCACTGTTTGCAAAATGCCCGAAAGTGGCGAACGAATATCATGAGCGATAATGGAATATAATTTATCACGTTGCTTATTCATTTTCAGCACTTCATTTTTCGAATCAAACAAATCCAAATGCGTTTTTACACGCACATGTAGCTCTTCGCTCTTAAAGGGTTTAGTTATATAATCCACACCACCTTTTTGGAATCCTTTTACCAAATCTTCAGTTAAGGTATTGGCAGTTAGGAATATGATTGGTATTTCAGCCCATTTATCGTTTTTCTTAATTTCCTCACAAACTTCGTAACCATCCATATCGGGCATGCTAATATCTAATAGTATTAACGATGGGATTTCTCTTTCAATTTGCTCTATTCCTTCTTGTCCACTTTCGGAAGTGCGTGTTTGATATCCAAATCCTTCAAGAATTTTCGAAGTTAATAAAAGATTCATTGGATTGTCGTCGATAATTAAAATTATCTTTTCATTATTGTCAGTCATAGTGCTAATTATTAATTGTTTAGAGTTTTTTAAAATTAAATGCTAATAAACTTACCAATTGTATCTTTCAGTTTGGCCGAATCAATGGGTTTGGTTAAAAACTCATCCATACCTGAATTTAAACATTTTTCCCTTTCTTCTTTGAGTGCTCCTGCAGTTAAACCTATTACAATAGTATGTTTGTCTGTACATTTTTCATGTTTTCGGATGGCTCTAGTGGCTTCATTGCCGTCCATTTCAGGCATTTGTACATCCATAAATACAATATCAAAGTCGTTTTCGATAACATAATTCAAAGCAATTTTTCCATTAATAGCTTCGGTTATCTCTACTTCAGGAACAATATTTCCAATCATTGCTTTTGCCAACATCATATTGAAAACATCATCATCGGCTACTAATATTTTTGGTTTTTTATCCATTTTAGGTGTTTCTTTTATAGGTTCTGTTATTTCATTTTTTTGATTTCTCATAACGTTTATAGCTGATAAATAATTAAATACTTCATCGTATCGTAATGGTTTTTCAATCAAGAATTTTATCCCCATCTGTTCGCATTCGTTGTGAAACGTAAAGTCGTCGGTAGCTGCATGCAACAATAGGAAATTTTGTGAATCAACGGTAGTATTTAATTTTTTACAAATTAATTTTATCGATTCAATGCCATTTGCATTATGAGTAAAATTATCTACAATTATTAGATCAAATGCATTGGTCATTTGAAGTATAAATACTGCTTCCGAAGCACTTTCGCATATTATCGTTTCAATTCCCCAGTTAGTCAGCATTTTTTGAATGCTTATACGGCTATTCATATTGTCGTCGATAACTAAAACGCGTTTTATGTTTTCAATTTTCTCATTATAAACCGCACTGTTCAAATCATATAAGGCATCTATTTTAAATGAAAAAACTGATCCTTTATTGGGTTCACTTTCAAACTCTATTTTGCTTCCCATTTTATTGGCAAGTTTATCCGAAATGCTTAATCCAAGGCCTGTACCACCATATTTGCGAGTAGTTGAAGTGTCGGCTTGCGAAAAAACCTTGAATAGTTTTAATTTTTGATTGTCCGAAATTCCAATTCCTGTATCGCGAACGTTGAATGCATAACTTCCTTTTTCATTATCAATTTTACAAAAGCTAACTTTTAACTCCACTTCACCTTCCGACGTGAATTTTATAGCATTGCTTAGTAAATTGATAAGTATTTGCGACACTCTGATAGGATCAATGTATGCAAAACGTGGTAGAAAATCAGCTATATTTAATAATAATTCAAGGTTTTTTTTCTCAGCACTATGTTTTACTATATCAATACAATGTTCGAAAACTTGCACCATATCGGTTTTAACTATTTCGAGTTCCAATTTACCTGCTTCAATTTTTGATAAATCGAGTATGTCGTTTATAATGTTTAATAAACTTTTAGCACTCGAATTGATGGCTGAAGCGTACTGCGATTGAAGGTCAGTAATATTTGTTTGTTGCAATAATTCCGAAAAACCGATAACACCATTGAGTGGCGTACGTAGCTCATGACTCATATTTGCAAGAAATTCCGATTTTGCCCTATTTGCTTTTTGAGCGTTTTCAATTTCAATTTTTAGGTTTTGTTCAAGTTCAAACCGTTGAATTAAACTGGTATAAATTTGTCCAAAAACTTCGAGCAACGCGTTTTCTTTTTCGCTATAAAAATGTTTTTTATTTATTGAATCGAAGCTTATAAAACCAGCACATTCGTATCCGATAAAGAAGGGAACTGTTATTAAGCTTTTTATACTTCTAAATTTCAAAATTTCAGCACTTTCGCCAAAGTAATTTTCAATATCTGTTATGTAAAAATTCTTGTTAAGTTTATGGTTAAATACCCACGATTGAATATTATCTATCGAAATACCAGATAATTCTTCCTTTACAGATTTAAAACCTGAAGAGTACCATTCGTATTGGCACGAGCACATTGCATGTTCCCAATCGTATTTAAAAATAATGGCTCTATCTGCTTCAATAAATTCGCTTATTTCGTGCAATGATTTTATTACGTTTTGTTCAAATTCAGAACTGCTGATATTAATGTTTCGTAACGAGAGTTTCACTAATAAATCTTGTAACCTTGATAACCTTTTTAATTCGTCTTGTGCTTTTTTACTATCAGTAATGTCTTCTTTTACAGCTATGTAATTAGATATTTTACCACCTTCGTCAAAAACCGGCGAAATTACTGCCGATTCCCAAAATAGTTCTCCATTTTTTTTCCGATTACAAAGTTCGCCATGCCATTCACGTCCCAAGGTAATTGTTTCCCATAAGTTTTTAAATGTTTCGGGTGGAGTAAACTCCGATTTTAAAACCTTTGGGTTTAAACCTATTGCTTCGTCCGAACTATATCCAGTAAGTGTTGTAAATTGTGGGTTTACATATTCAATATTTCCATTTGTATCGGTAATCACTATTGTGGCTGTGCTTTGCTCAATGGCTTTGAGCAATTTTCTGTTTTGATTCTCGAGTTTTTTTAGTTTTGTAATATCTCTATTAAAACCTATTGTACCAATTACTTGGTTCGATGAATTGTAAAAAGGAGCTTTAAATGTTTCTGTTACAATTGTTTTGGTTGGAGTTGAAATATTTTCTTCAATTATGAATGCTTGTTTGGTGTAAATAAGGCGTTCGTCGTGACTGCGATAATTATTTGCTTCTTCATCGTTAAAAAAGTCATAATCTGATTTACCAATTAAATCATCGATAGTTGAATCGAAAAATGAGGCAAACCTCGAATTAACAGCAATAAAACGTCCTTCAAGGTCTTTTACCCATACCAATCCCTGATGATTCTCAATTATTGATTGTAAATTTAAATCAAACTTTTTGTTCGAATCATTTTGATTTGAATAATCTTCTATGGTTGTATTTGGTTTCATTCTTAACTGTTTTCAAATTGAATTTACAATAAATTTATGTGCAAATACTAAATTGCTTCTTTCGATATAAATAATATAAATACCTTTCGTTAAATGATCCTTTACATTAAAAGTTACGAATCGAGGTTCGTTTAATGTCATTTCATAAAGTTTCTTTCCCGACAAGTCAACAATAGTTATTCTTTTCAAATTGTCGTTTTTAGTATTTTCGATACTAAAAACTCCATTTTTTGAATCTTCGAATAATTCGATATCTGATTTTTTTACACTAAACATGCTGTTTTTTGTTGGATATTCGAAAGCTCCTATACTGGGAATCAAATTTCGAGTTTTATTGAAAAAATCAAAATCAAAATTATATAAACTGCAATCAATACCTCTATTAGCTATTGGCAAAGTCGATAAGCATTCGTATATCGAATTAATACTATCAGCATTCATGTCACCATTTGTATAATCGGTATAAAAATTTGTATGTAAACTTACATCTGATTCTTGTTTGATATTAATAAAACGATTATTTTCAGGTTCATACACATAAACAGAACCAGGTTTTACAATTAAATTATTGGCAATAATGTTTTTCGAACTTAAAGTGCTTATAAACCGAATACCATCTGATTTTGGTGAAATTATCGTGTTGTTTAAAATATAATGACTTGTATTAGAATATGTTAGTCTGTCGTCGACAAATATACCATGAATACGTAAAGTGGCATCTTCAGGATAAAATTTTTTACCTGCATCAACAATTAAATTGTTGAAAATATAACTATCGGCAAGTCCAAGCATCATAATTCCTGTTCCTGAACCTTTTAAAATTGAGTTGTTATAGCATTTAAGTTTTGTTCCTGCTCCAATCTGAATACCCGAATGTTGAGTTTCTTCATTCAGAGTTCCATAATTGTATATTCGATTGTTATAAACTTCAGTACCTTCTACTGCCGAACAAACCTGAATGCCATCGTAGCCAATGTTTTCGAGTAAATTATTATATACTTTTAATCCTTTAATTTCGTGCGGAAATACTTTTTTGTTTTCACCATCACATGTAATTGTATATCCAGTATAAAACGAATGTCCTAAATACATTCCTTCACCATAAGTATCGTGAATGTAGTTATCCCGTATAATTGTATTGCGTTGTTCAAATTGTCCTTTATTTGCCGATAAATCACATGTAGGTTGCGAAAATGCAAAAATACCAGCAAACCCTGTGTTAGCAATTTCAATGTGATCTACCTCGTAATTTGTGCTCAATTCACCAATTCCTAAGCCGTTAGCTCCTTCACCGGTTTTTAAAATCCTTATGCCATAATTGTTGCCATTCTTATAATTTCCAGTAAGTCTGAAAAACCTACTATTCGACATCACAAACCCATAATGGAAATCGGTATTTTCGATAATCACATCGCCGCCAGCGTTTGTGATAATAACATAATTCAACGAATCGCCTAATACATTGCTTATTTTGAGTGATTTACGTTTGCCCGATTCAAGAAGTATGGTGTCGCCCGGTAAAATACCCATAGTTGAAGCATTTACATTCAATTGAGCAATGCCAATAAAATGCGACTTATTAGCTGCATATATAGGTGCCGACAAAGTAGCCCACCATATACATATAATAAGCGTAAAGATTTGCTTTACCGTAATTTGTATGTGCATTTTATTGTTCATGTTACTGTATTTTTTTTTAATGTCAGCCAATTAACTTGGTTATTAAACCTAATTCAAGCGAAATTAGGTTGCTTAACTCTTGCAATTTAGGTATATTTTCAGCATTTTTCTCTATCAATCGAGCTAATTCTCCTAACTGATTAAACTCTAAATTCTGAGCACTACCTTTTAGTTTATGAGCGCTACGTTTTATTAGTTCAATATTTTTCGCAGATATTGCATTCTGTATTTCCAATATATACTTTGGATATTCAATTTTGCTCATTTCTAAAATTGTATTCATGGTTTCTTTATTACCAATTTTTGATAGCAATTTTTCTTTGTCAAAATGAATAAGCAAATCAGTTTCATCTTTTTCAGCTAAAGTTATATTGTTGTATAATAAGTATTTGTTAATTACTCTAATGAGTTCTTTGGCTTCAATTGGTTTTGCCAAAAAATCATTCATGCCCGCTCCATAACAAGCCTCACGTTCTTCTTTTGAAACACCAGCAGTAAGTGCAATTATGGGTACCAAAATTCCATTTTCCATTTTCCGAATTGCCTTAGTTGCTTCAATTCCATCGAGTTCAGGCATTTGTACATCCATTAAAACCAGATCAGGAGTAGCTGATTTAATGCTTTCTATTGATTCATATCCATTTTGAGCTTCACTTATTATCACGTTTGGCAAAAAGTTTTTAATCATATTGGATATTACCAACATATTCATTGGAGTATCTTCGGTAACCAACAATTTGAAAGGAAATTTTGTAAATCGGTTATAATCTGGTTCAACAATATTCTCGATGTTAGTAATACTTTGATTATAATTAGCTGATGCTTCGGTTTGGTTTATATTGCATAAATAGTTATATAATTCATCCTGTTTAATAGGCTTTGTTAGCATGAATTTTACATTGTATTTTTTTGCTAAATCATAAAGCTCAATATCGTCGGACGAACTATGAAGCATCATAATTGACTGATTGACTTTAGTTGTAGCTAATTTCTCTCTAATTAGTTCTATGGAGTCCATGCCATTCATATCGGGCATGTGGTAGTCAACTATTAATAGATCAAAACTAGTTTTATTATCCAGTATATCAAGTGCTTGTTGACCGCTTTCGGCACCTGTAAATCCTATTCCCCAATGTTTGAAGGTTTCTTCCAATATTATGCGATTATTAAGGTTATCGTCAATTACCAACACTGATTTTACAATGTCAATTGAGTTTTTAATTTTTTCTTCGCCATATTCGTAACCTGTTTCAAAGCAAAATGTAAATGTAGTTCCTTGACCAGTTATACTTTTAAATTCAATTTTACTACCCATTTTTTCGGCCAATGAATTGGAAATAATAAGACCCAAACCTGTTCCACCATATCTACGTGTAGTTGAAGTATCGGCTTGCGAAAATGCTTTGAACAACTTTTTCTTATCAGCGTCTTTTATTCCTATGCCAGTATCACGCACACTAATACAAATTCTGCCTGTTTTTTTTGTTTTTTGTTCAAAACTAACTTTTAATTCCACTTCGCCTGCATGTGTAAATTTTACGGCATTGCTAAGTAAATTTATTAGTATTTGTTTCGTTCTTACTGGATCGATATAAATATACCTTGGCAAGTTTGGCTGTACATTTAGTAAAAGTTCCAATCCTTTTTTCGCAGCCATAATTTTTATTATATCGGCAGCATTTTCAATTAAGGTTATCACATCGGTTTTAACTTGTTCAAGTTCCATTTTGCCCGCTTCAATTTTCGAAAAATCGAGTATGTCATTTATAACTCCAAGCAACGAATTGGCCGAAATAATTGCGTTTTCGAGATAATCCTGTTGGTTTTTGTTAAGTGGTGTGTTGCGGAGTAGTTCAGTAAATCCAATTACGCCATTGAGTGGCGTACGAATTTCGTGACTCATATTTGATAAAAAATGCGATTTTGCTATTGAAGCAGCTTCAGCTTGTTCCTTCGATTCAATTAGCTCCTTCTCAGTTTGGATAAGCTGAAGTACTAAATTGCGTAAGTTGATATTTTTATTGAATATATAAAACATTGAAAACAAGAAAAGGAATACTGCAATCAACATTATGGACGATTGCATTACACTAGCCCTTGCATCATTATACCACTTTTGGGCATCAAAATCCATACAAAATAACAAATCATATTTATTCGTTTGTGAATTTCGGATAGGATAAAGTACACTTACCCATGTGCCCCATTTATCGGTGGTTGGTTTTGAAATAATAGGTATACCATTTGAAAATGGTATATGAATTTCGCTATCATTGTCATTTATATACTCATCTCCAGGTGCCGAATAGTCTTTCGAAGTTGGATGTTCCGAATCCACCACAAAATAAATGCGATTATTCTTTTGTTTCAAAAAGTACAGAAATTGCGCATCGTTTTTTACTTTGTGTAAAGCTATTAGTTTGTTTTTATAATGAATATAATCTCGGTTATTAATCTCATTTGCAGTTGCTTGTAAATTTGAAAGCCTATTTATATTGATGCTGTTAACAATTGTTTGAGCAAATTGCATGGCAGTTTCCGATTTCTCACGAATGGTTTTTTTATAAGTTGCACGCAAATGAAATCCAGCCATTGTTAGATAAATAACTATTAGCACAAAAATAACAGGTTTTGCTATAAGTAAATTTGCAAATTTATTTTCCTTAATTGTTTTCATATTTCTTACTAGAGTTCGTTCAACAATAACTTCCATTCTTTATTCAGTAAATCGAAATATTTTTCCAATTCTTTTTTGTTTCCGGCATTTTGTTCAATTTTAAGTGCAATTTCACCCAATATTACAAATTCCATATTCAATGCGCTTCCTTTGAGTTTATGCGCTTTAAGTTTAATTTGTTGTGGATCATCACTATCTATCGCGTCGTTTATCTCTTGTATGTATTTTGGGTATTCCATTTTGGACATGGCGAGTAAACTTTGTAAAACATCATCGCTTCCAATTTTTGATAATAATTTTACTTTGTCAATGTGAATTTGATTCGAAGGAATTTTTTCTGCGTTCACTTCTTCTGATATGTTATTTTCGAGATACTTACGAATAATCCGTTTTAACTCATTTTTTTCGATTGGTTTTGCCAAAAAATCATCCATACCTGATTTGAAACATTGCTCACGTTCTTCTTTTGATACGCCTGCCGTAAGTGCAATTACGGGTACTGTAAGTCCATTTTTTAGTTTCCTGATTTGGCGTGTGGCCTCTAGTCCATCTAATTCGGGCATTTGTACATCCATCAATACCAAATCGGGTTGACTAAGTTTAATTTCACGTATAGCTTCAATGCCATTGTTGGCTTCAATCATTTTTAGGTTGGGCAATATGGTACGAAGCATGTTGCCAATAACCAACATATTCATTTGCGTATCCTCGGCTATCAAAATACAAATTTCTTTTTCTCTAATTTGTAGATTTGTATCTTCGTGAATTGATTCCTTAATATATGAAGCTGCTAAGTTTGAATTATCACTACCATAAATACTGTTCAGATAATAATATAGCTCGTCTTGTTTAACGGGTTTTGTTAGCAAAAATTTCACATTTAATTCTTTAGCCTTTTCGTGCAAAGTAAGATCGTCGGACGAACTATGAAGCATGATAATAGGCTGATTTATATTTGTTTCCGAGAGTTCATTTCGCATTAATCGGATGGTTTCAAGTCCATCAATCTCAGGCATGTGGTAATCTACTATAATTAAGTCATAAGTATTACCCTTTTTAACTAATTCAATGGCTTCTAGTCCATTATCGATGCCTGTAAATTCAATTTTCCAATAATTAAAAGTTTTCTCAAGAATTAATCTGTTTATGGCATTATCATCAACAACCAAAACATTTTTTATATTTTTAATGTTGGAATAATCAGGAATTTCGCCACATTCGAATTTACATTCTATATCGAAACTAAAGGTTGTTCCTAAGCCATATTCACTTTCAAAATCAATAGTGCCTCCCATTTGATTAACCAACGAATTTGATATAATTAAACCCAAACCAGTACCACCATACCTACGAGTTGTAGAAGTGTCGGCTTGCGAAAATGCTTTAAATAATTTGTTACGGTCTGCATCTTTAATTCCTATTCCAGTATCGCGTACTTTTACTTTGAAAATACCTGTGTGATTGTTTTTTTGTTCAAAGCTCAGACTCAATTCTATTTCGCCCGTATGCGTAAATTTTACTGCATTGCTTAATAAGTTGATTAGTACTTGTTTAGTGCGTATCGGGTCGATATATGCAAATCGTGGAATATCAGGATGTATATTCAATAACAGTTCCAAACCTTTGTTCGATGCTATAACCTTGATAATATCCGAAGCGTTTTCGAATAATTGAATAATATCGGTTTTAATGGATTCTAATTCCATTTTGCCCGATTCAATTTTCGAAAAATCAAGTATATCGCTAATAACACCTAACAACGAATTTGCCGACGAAATAGCGTTTTCGAGGTAATCTTTTTGTGTTTTGTTTAATGATGTACTTCGGAGGAGTTCGGTAAATCCAATTACCCCATTGAGTGGTGTTCTAATTTCGTGACTCATATTTGACAAAAAGTTCGATTTTGCTATACTTGCAGCCTCAGCAAGTTCTTTGGAGCGGATAAGTTCAATTTCGGTTTCTACTTTTATTAAAGCGTCGCCCAATATATTCGAAATTGTTTCAATTACATCAATTTGTGCTTTAGTCCATTTACGTATGCCATTTACGGAGTCAAAACCAAAGTAACCCATCAAATTATTATTGTTAATTATTGGGAAACAAAGCAACGTACGTATACCTTGACGAGCAAATTCAGCTTTTTCAATTTCGGCCTCTTCGGGCAAATTTTCAGGATCTTTGATATATATAATTTCCTTTTTTTCGACTTGTTTTTTCCACCAAGGGAAGGTGTTGATATCAATATTTATTATACTGTCTTTTTCCGATCCAATTTCAGTAGCACACCATTCGTGAGTATTGGTTTCAATAGTTTTATCGGAATATCGTAAAATATAACTGCGATCAACATTGAAAAATTGACCCGTTTCTTGTAGCATTTTCTTAATTTTAAGGTCAATATTTTGATTATCAACACTTACTAGCTCTGATGAAATCTGGTTCAAAAGCTCCTGGACTTTAAGTTGATTTTCGAGCAAATTATTCGCTTCCTTGCGATTTACAAGGTTCACAATCATTTGCGAAAAAACTTGTAACAACTGTTTTTCTTTATCTGAATACTTATGATGCACTAATACTGAGTCAAAACCAACAAACCCAATGCATTTATCATTATCCATCATCGGAATTGTTATTAAGCTTTTGATACTTTGACGTTCAAGTATCTGACGTAAACCACTTCCAGGTTCAAGTGCTAATACATCATCCACAAACATAGGCTGGTTTTTCAGATGTGTTTCAACCCAATATGGTAAATAATCCAACGGTATTTCCTGAAGATTCTCTATTTCAGGAGTAATTCCTTCGGCACACCATTCAAATGTATTGTTACATGTATTATTATCCCAATCATAATCAAAAATATACGAGCGATCAGCATTTACAAATTCACCCATCTCCTTTAGCGAATTGTTTATTGTGTTTTCATAATTATTAATTGGAGCGTTTATATATGTGTTCGAAATGCTGATTAACAGCTCTTTAAGCTCTTCAGCTTGTTTTTGTTCATTAATATTGTTTACAAATAATAAACCTGCTTGTGCACCATTCCACTGTATAATTACCGAACTAAACTCTACCCAGCAGATATCACCATTTTTACCAATTAATCTGAAATGTAATTTTTGTTCAACTTCTTGGTGAGCTGCTATTCGAGTATATATTTTTCCAATAATTTCTATATCATCTGAATGTATAAGCTTAGTATAATGCATATTCATCATTTCATCGCTGCTATATCCAGTCATTTTGAGCAACATAGGATTGAAAAATACCAAATGCATTTGTTGAATAACTACAATTCCTTCTTGAGCATTATCGAATAACTGACGGTATTGTTCTTCGCTCTGACTCAACGCATCGCGGTATTTTTTTTCCTGAGTTATATCAATAATTAAAAACATAGTCCCAATCTTTCGTTTTTTACTATTGGTAATGCTGTTTTTTTCAATTCTAAAAGTTTTTTCAATTGATTCAATTTCTATAAAACTTACATCATCCGTTGCGTTTGTAATAAATTTATCGGAATAAATGATTTTTTTTATTTGCGTCAAATCTAATTGACCAGTTTGAATCATTTCAACCGCTTTTGGGTTGCTACTTGTAATTTCACCATTAATATCTACAACAATAATGGCATCGGGTATACTGTCGAACAATGAGTTTAATACCAAAGGTTTAATGTCGAGCAATCCATTGTTGAAAGTGCCTAGTGTAACTAATACACCCATAACCAAAAAACCGATAGGAGTGAGGTCAATATTGCCCTCGGGATGTATTCCAAAAATATATAAAAAACTGAAAATATAAGGAATAATTGACCCAAATAGGATTAATGAAACACGTGAGCGATTGTCTCTTGATACACTTACTAAATTAGCAATAATCATTAATATACCAATTAAAACTAATGAGTATGAGTATATTATGTGTACCCAATAAAATACGCCAGATTGGAATTGATGATAATAATGATTGTTTGTTTCAATTATTTCACTGCTATTGTAAAACAAGTGGTGATAATTATTGCTAACTACCATTGTGAAAGTACAAATAGGTATTATTATAATCAATAGGATGTTTTTTAAATTTATCCAACTGTCCTTTCCTGTATACATAGATGCAAAAAATATCCAAAATACAGGAATTAAGCTTATACCTATGTATTGAATAATAACATAATTATAAAGTGTTTCATAGTTGTTTGTTCTTATTTCCAAACCATAAAACAATGACCAAACACTAACTGCAGTTAATAATAAACCCAATGATGTATTAGCTGTGTTTTTTTTGTTCGATAACGCAATCAACGCCAGAAAAAAAGTTACGAGCGCTGATCCAATAAATAAATAACTGTATATATAACTATTCATATTCCTAAAGATTTGTAATGAGCTACAAGTAATATATTTTTAAAATTATGCTTTTTCAGTTTTCGAAAGCAATAAATCATCAATAACTTTAACTAAGGTTTCGGTTACAAACTCTACCATTGTGCGTAAATTTTCAGGGCAACCAGTTTTTTGATTAAAATTTTCAAGCGCCCTAATTTCATTATATAGTATATTTATTCAACTTTCGCAAGCTCTATTTAACCCGCTTGCGGTAGGTTTTTGAAATTTAAGTATTTTGTAAGTTTTTCATTTTCAGAGAATAATTTCTCCATTAACATTTCGGTTTCTATGTTGAAAATT
>Ga0247844_1001258_pt1 | contig 48310 bp, 40 predicted proteins | sample LaCtaG_FD_192421 | JGI IMG/M metagenome (GOLD analysis project Ga0247844, IMG submission 192421) | Freshwater microbial communities from meromictic Lake La Cruz, Castile-La Mancha, Spain - LaCruzMarch201714.5m_1 | ecosystem: Environmental > Aquatic > Freshwater > Lake | place: Spain: Castile-La... | reverse complement strand
TATTTGTTCACTGGGCGCTGGTACATCCATAAATGCGATTTATAAACAAGAAGAGCCGTGTGAAGGGAGACTTTCACGCACGGTTCCGTGAGAACGTGGGGGTGCAATTCCCCTGCGTGACTCGATTGGCGGCTACTCAGACTAAATCATCTAACTATAAAAATTATGAAACAAAATTTATTGAAAAGATTTTTCATCAGTTTGCTTTTGACTTTGAGCACGATAAGCACTTTTGGACAGATAACATCATACGAAAATTTACCAGCAAACTTACCAATCCCAGTTGATGACGGAGCTTGTGATCACCTGCTTGGAAAACAAATTCCTAGCATTAAACTTTCTTCCACAAGCAACACAAAAATAAACTTGAAAGACTTGAAAGGAAGAGTAGTAATTTACTGCTATCCAATGACAGGACGACCTGGCGTCAAACTTCCTGATGGTTGGGATCAAATTCCAGGAGCAAGGGGTTGCACACCTCAGTCTTGTTCTTTCAGAGACCATTTTGACGAATTACAAAAACTGAACACAAAAGTTTTTGGACTTAGCACTCAGACCACAGACTATCAAAAAGAAGTTAAAAACCGTTTACATTTACCCTTCGATTTATTAAGCGATAAAGACCTTGATTTTGCAAGCTCATTACGACTTCCACTTTTCTCGGTGGATAATATGAACTTAATAAAACGACTTACGCTAATAGTTGACGAGGGGAAAATTGTGAAATACTTTTATCCAGTTTTTCCGCCAGATAAAAACGTTGACCAAGTGATTGAGTGGCTAAAAAATAACTTAAAGTAAAGCTTAAACGAGATAAGCAGCTACCAACCGCACGGGCGGCCCCGATTGTATTTATAAAAAAGTGGGTGTACGGAAGTAATTGAGCAGTTGTGCTGTTTTCAACATTAGCCCTAAATTGGGCTTTTGTGCTTTTAATCCCCTTCTTCATAAATACCCGTCTGTTAGCGGTCAGCTCAAAATCAATAACAAAGAAAAATGAATATAACTATCATAGGAGCCTCGGCTGGAATAGGATTAGAAACAGTAAAAAGAGGATTAAATAGAAATCATTCGATAACGACCCTTTCTCGATCTGAAATTGAAATAGAAGAAAAAAAATCGTTAAAAGTGATACTTGGTGATGCGACTAATAAAGCTGACCTATTAAATTCAATCCAAAACGCAGATGCTCTAATTATAACATTGGGGACAGGTAAGAATATGAAAGCTACTACCCTTTTTTCAGATTTTGCAAAATTAATTGTGGAAATACATAGGGAGAACAAAATAGATATCCCATTTATTTTTGTTACAGGATTTGGAGCTGGAGAAAGTAAAAATTATGTTCCTTGGCTTGTAAAGATGTTTTTAAAATACTTTTTAAAAGACGTTTATGCTGACAAAACTAAAATGGAAGAAATTGTCACTAATTCAGATCTGAATTGGACAGTTGTGAGGCCAGGAAGGCTATTAGACAAGGAATTGACAGAAAAATACCGTATTGAAAACAAATTATTCAAAGGAATTGATATAGGCGGAATTAATAGAGCTGACGTAGCAGACTTTTTAATAAAACAAGTAGAAAAACAAACTGAATTAAAAAAGTACATTGCTATATCTGAAAAATAGGATAAAATAAAAGCCAGATCGTTAGCGGTAATTTTTCAAAAAACCCCACCGTTGTGCGTAGTGTTCTTCTGAACACTGCGTACTGAAAATAAGAAGCCGTTTGTAACGGCCCTTCCAAGCTGGCAAAGCTCTCAAAGTTCGTAATATTATATCACCAATCTATCTCCAAAAACCCTTTTTGATTGTTCATGTAATTCTGTGTTTTTACGGCTATGTTTTAGCTACTTTTACTTTGGTTGGGCAGTTACAAACTGCCTTTAATTTTGAGTACGCAGTGTTGAAAGAACACTACGCACAACCTCGGTAAATCACTGATCATAACAAATCCGAAACCCTACCACTACATTTTGGGCGGAGGGCGGTAAACTGTAACGGAAAGTGAGGGGTTTGGGGTCGTCGCCGAAGGAACGTCCGCGTACAACGCGCCTTGTCCCCTGAGCCGCGCCTGGAGGATTGGTCGCGGGGCTGCCGGCGTAATATTCTTTGGCGTACCAATCCGCGCACCACTCGGCCGCATTGCCGCCCATATCAAACAAACCGAAGACGTTGGCTTTTTTGGTTCCGGTAGGTTTTGTACCGGCAGCGTCGGTATTTCCTGAGTACCAACCGGTTGCCTCTGATGCCTGAGTTATTTTAAATGCGCCACCGCAAGCGGCATATTCCCATTCGGCTTCGGAGAGGAGGCGGTATTTTTTTCCATCCTGCTTTGAAAGCCAGTCGCAGTAGGCCACGACGTCGCTCCACGACACGCCCACTACGGGGTGATTGTCCTGCCAACCCCAATTGGGTGGTGTCGGCATCGGCTTTCCAGTTGCTTTGCAAAACGCCTGAAATTGAGCTACGGTTACTTCCTGTCGAGCAACGTAAAAATCTTTGACCGTAACGGCGTGTGCAGGGCGTTCGTCCACGGCGCCGTTGTCGTCTCCCATTTGGAAAGTGCCGCCTTTCACCAAGGCAAAGCCCAAATTCTTGGGTTTAGCGTCCGGTTTGGAGGAATTTGAATGAGGAAGATTAGAAACCGGCGTAGGATTGGGCGTGACAGGGCCACTGTTTATTTTTGCAATCGCTTTCAGCGTCTTTTGAAGTTGGCTTTTGCAATAGGCTTCTTCATTGCGAATCCGTAAGGCTCGCTCGTAGTTTTCTTTAGCACATTGGTACTGTTTCGCTTTAAAACACTCATCTGCCCTTTTCTTGTACGTATCAAAAGTCACCTGTTGGGCATACCCAAGGTTTGTTACAAAAAAGCAGAAAAGTAGAAAGCGAAGCATAAGAACTAATTGTGAATTAGTGATTTAGTGAATGGATCATCGCCGTTACGATTAGTCAATAAACAATTGAAAATCAAACACTTAATAACAACAGAAAACCGCAAACGATTTAACCGAAAACCCTCATTGCGGTACGCGCTGTTGCAGCTCTTGCAATTTTTGGTCGAGTTGCGCTTTCTCTTCCATCAGCTGATTGTATTTAGTAATCAGTTGGTTCATTTCTTCGTCCTGCCCATTTTGAGAGCCGCCCAAATCCGTCACAAGCGCTTCATAACTTTTCAGAACTGCCCGAAACAACGGTTTGTCATAGTGACTTCTCAATTGATTAATAAACCCAAAAATGGTAATCAGTTCATTGGCAGTAGATTGCCCCGACACTTTCAGTCTCCGTACATAGTCATCCAAACGGTTGGTTTCCATCAAAAAAGTAGTGATTTCAGCGGCACTTGCCTGACTGCGTTCATTTGCCAGTTCAGGGATTTTGCGAAAATTCAGATAAATGGCAATACCAATTAATGCAATCACTCCGGCGTAGCATAACCAGAAATAAAGGATGCGGTTATATCGTATTTCGCTGTTAAGAGCTTTCATAGTGAAAGTGAATATCGTTTACTTATTTAGGAATTGCAGGAACAGCAGGCGCTTGTATGGGTTGTATAGAAAGGTTGTCAATTAAGCCTTCAGTTCGCTCTTTTAATCTGGTTAATTTTTCGATTTTGTCTTTCATTTCCAGTTTTTGAGCCTCCAACTCCTTCTGGTTCTTCATCTTATCTTCATTGAGTGAAACAAGGGAACGATAATTCCGCGCCATCTTCCCAAAAATAGAATCTAAAGGGTTTGCGGTTAAAGGCCGTTGTTTCAATTCCAGCATTTTCACTTGAAAATTACCTTTGGCCTGTACTAATGCGATGGGGTCAGCCCCTTTTAATGCCAGTTTATAAGTACGATACAGTGTATCGGACTGTTGTGCGTCCTCCAAAATTCGGTCTTCCAGTTGAGATGATACTATAGTTTTTTCAGCAGAACGTGTTTTCAAAAAACGATAACCTGCCGCTGTCAACAGTACTAAAAACAGCAGGTTAATCAGACTATATTTGAGAAAAGGTGTCATTTTTTCAGTTTACAGTTAGCGTGGTCAAACCTGTGAGGTTCTGAAAACCTCATAGGTTTATTCTACCGATATTGCTCGCGTCCGCGATAGCCTCCGTCGGAATCTCCTTTGTAGACGTATTCCAAGCCGCTTAACTCGGTAAAAATAGCGTTGAGGTTGTCCAAAAAATCTTTAATCAGCGCCAATGACGGAACAATATCGTTGTGGTTGTACTGAATTTTGACCAACAGATTGAGCTTGGATTCAAACGTCGCCTGCGTTACGCCAAAGCGTTGTCCAAAGTAATTGTACATGTACTCTTTGTTGCGTTGGGGCAGGCACCGCAGTGTTCCCAGAAAAGCCCGCGCAAACCGCGCAAAGTACTCCACAAAATACACCGGCGACGATTCATTGAGAATCAGGCGGTATTGGTCATAGGTATCGGCAATGTGGAGAATCACCTTTTGGGCTAAAATCCCCACGTTTTTTGACCAATCGTCCTGCGCTTTCAAATACACATTTTGTACGGTCGTTTCGGCATTTTTATCAATTTGACCAATCAATGCATCAAAGTGGTCGAAGTACCACATCAGCGTAGGATGGGCGCTCACACTGAGGCAAGGCGGCACATATTCCCACTCCGATAATAAATTAAACTGCTGATTGACTTTACGCAGTTTGCCCACTACCAAATGATTCATGCCCGAGGTATTTTGCCGAATATGCTCGGCGGTAGCTATCGCCAACCGAAGCGCAGGCATCCAATGAGGCAACCGCAACGGAACTTCCTGAGGGTTGGGTTCGCCAAAAGGTACAATCGTCGTCGGGTCCACAACCAGCACCACAAAAAACTCCGTACTCCGCTCGTTCATCAATTCGTTCTGAATATTGGACAGCGAAAAAGTAAGTGACGGCTGATTGGGATACATAGGAAATTCAATCCGAACTCCGCCCAACGTAATTGCCCGACAAAGCGGCAGGGTAATCTCATTTCCATTTTGACTCAACTGACTCACCTTCCCATCGGCAGAAGCCAGCAATCCGTAGGTGTAGGAATTGAGGTGGGTTCGTGCCACATCGCGCAGGGCATCGGTGGCCGCCAAATCGCTTCCCAGCAGGTGGTCTTTCGTGATTTTCATCCCGTCCACCCAATTTATCGGCCAATGTTTAGTGTTTGGAGTCGCCATATTGAAAATTAGTCGGTATAACTGCGCGCCACTATCGGGGTGCTGCTTGTAATGTTATTTTGGGTAAACGTCTTATCCGGGTCCAAATAGGTTTTAAACAATCCCAAAAACCAAGGTGTATAAAACACCCAGCCAACGGGTTTATTTGTTTGAGCTTCCTGGCAAACAATGGGTTTTTGAGGGTCTATTTTGGTATTGTACAAATCAATCATGTAATGCATCCACTCCCTCAATTCACGGTCTTTGGGTGCTTCAAACTCGTGTCCTTCCCATGCCGAATTGTTTGGCTGTTTGCTGATTCTTACTTTCACCCGTTGGGTATTTCTCAACTCAATAACGGGCACTCTCGTATTGACAGGATAATACCATTTACGATATATACTGGGCGGAATTGCCGTCCCAAAATCATACGATTTCACAAATAGGTAGGGCAATAAATACAGCAAAGCCCCTAAAGACAAATAAGGCGTTAGCATTCCCGGTTGCTTGGAAATCAAGGCATACGACAAAATAAAACCCGACATTCCAAAAAACAGTAACGACACACACAGCCAAAAACCGGGAGCAAACTCCTTTCGCTCCAGCCAAGGAGTAAAGGTCTTGTAAGCGGTCATCAAAAAAATAACTCCCGATATCAACGCCACTATTTCAAAAACGACAAAACCCAACAACGGCGAAGCTATTTGACTTACGATAGCTCCCAAACCCGCAGAAAGGGTAAAAATCAGTAAAACGTACATCAGCAGCTTCTTCGAAAAAATATTGGACGATTTCAAATACGCTACGATGCCTAAATTAGCAATCCCAAAAACAATGTTTCCAATTAAAAGGATAAGTACGGTTGAGGACATATTCACTTACGTTCGTTAACTGCTAAAATACTCATAAAACCGTTGTAAAACCTAACAATGCTTCCTCATTTAGGGGATTTAACTGAAACCCTGTCGCCGACTTCTTTGCCAACAGCACCAACCGCCAATCCATCTCAATCGGGACCAATAATCCACACAGAAAATCAACGATTTTTTGGTTGCTGGCGTTGGGCACGTACTCTTTTATTTGAGTAGACGAAAGCGGTCCAATGCTAATTTTCAAACGGCGATTTTGATCCGACCACGACGATACGGCCGTAACCGTATCCACGCCCAACGACGCTTCTCCCAAGGAAGCAAACGCAGTTTCTACGGGCAGCCAATCGGCAATGGATTCGTACGTCAGCTCGACTGTATCGCCCAATAGCTGTTCAAAACAATCCTGCATCCAAGGTAAATTTCCCGCGGCCCGGTGTGCGATGGTTGTCATTTGAAAAAGAGACGACTGCTGTTGGTCCGTTAATTGCAAGTCGGCACTTTCGGGCCAAAAAATCGCCAAAAACTCTTTCAAAAAACCTTTATCCTGACCTGCTAATGCCTGTTTTTCAAACTGTTCAATCCGAACCCGCTGTTGGCTGATAGCGTTGTCGAACGGCAAGAAGAATTGGCGGGCTTCCTCCTCCTGTTGTTCTTCTTCGGCACGAATCTCCTCCCACTGATCGCCACTTGTGGCACGCCCCGTGGGACGATGAAACAGTCGTTCGGGCAGTGTATCATACAAACCATCGCGAGGCGTACTGACCCGAAACCACGATGCTCCGCTTAATTCGTTGAATACGTTTTCAATTTCGGAAACGTCACGTTCATAAAAATACGCCGATGAGCGCTCGGGATAAATGACAATTTCTTCTTTTTTACAAAACCCATTGGTCAACAGTTCATCCACAACGGCTTCTACCCGCAATCGTTTGACGGGCAGTTGGTCTAAAGCGAGTTTTAACTCTTCCGGGGACATTTTTTTATTGTCGATTTGCGACGGGGCCGCCCGCGCGGTTGTGATTTCAAATTGAATCCAAAAAACTGTAAACTTAAAAACTATAAACTCCCTTCTACTCCTGCCCATTGACCAATACCCGGAGCGGCAATACACCTGAGGATTGTTCTTCCAAAAGGTATTTGATACGCAAACTATACTCTGCCCATTGTTCGGACGGCAATGGTTTGGCAGGGTTTGGAATTAGATTAATGTCTAATGTCCTTTGTAAACCTTGGTATTGCGAGGCTCCCATAACAAAACCTTTACTTATTTCTACCCTTTTCAATTTATCGCCCAATTCAGCAAAACACACTGCCTTGTAGTCTTCCATCGTCACGGCTCGCCCGCGGGTAAGAATTGCTTTCTTAAAAACAGGTAAATTGTCATCTCCCTGCAAGGGGCGCTGTCCCCCTTTGGTGGTGGTTAAGAGCAGCGTCTGATCGTCGGTAAAAGCGATATTGGTACGGTCACGCGTTAGTTTTGTTCCAAACGCAATGTTATTGGCGGCATCGGCTTTGGTCGTCCAGTAGCGGATATTCAATCGCCCGCTTTTTTCGGTGGTTTTAGCGCTGACAAACCAGTTTTGAAAATTATCTTTTTTAATAACGTTGTTGATTCGTTCGAGACGTTTGCGGATTTCTTCCACGTCGTTTTCGATTTCGCCCCGCCCCAAGGCCATAAACATAGCTCCTTCGTCGCGCAGCAAATCCGCCAAATAAGACAGCATTTCGGATGCATCACGCTCATCAAAACGGGCTACACCACCTTGTCGGAGTAAATATTGGCTATTATTATCTCGACTAAACTGTTGTACATTGGTCAACTTGACACCCGCAGCAGTTTCAATTTCAATCATATCCAGAAAGAAATCACTTTCATCGGTACGAATCGGAAACACGTTGAACAAAGACCGAAGCTCCGGAGTATTGTTAACTAAACGGCGATTAACCACGGGAAAAGCATTCAAATCGAGATACATCCGGGAAAGAATTTCGGGTGACAGCCCGCCAGGGAATTTAATTTTTATCCAAAACAATTCCTGCACGAAATACCGTTGAAGCTCATCGGGACGCAAAAAAGAGGTAATAGCCTCCGGATATTTTTTTTTGCGGGTTTGAATTGATATTTTTTCTCCCGTCTGGCGATTGTTGCTGCTGATACTCAATACGTGGGCGTCATATTGGCGCTGTACGGCGCGGTCAATCCGCGCTGATGCGCCGAGCTCATCGGCCAGTCCGTCAAACGTTTTTTTATTGACCAATCCCTGCGTTACTTGCAACTCCTCCGTATCGGTAAACATCCTAACATCCAACAAACGACTCAAATGCGTGTTACGCGATGGGTCGTTTCGCCAATCAAAAAACAGCGCAAGGTCATTGAGCTCTTCCAAATCTTCATTTAGTGCCAAACCAATCCAAGCCTCATCGAGTGGCAAGGCCTGGTCCATAAAATACTCACGCGGTGGTCCACCCATGCCCATATCACGAATGCGACTTTGTAAAATAACCGTATTCAGTTTGGCATTATGAAGCGTATATTGCCCCACCGAAGAAAAATTAAACTCTTTTCCGCCCATATTGGACGTAAAGGAATGAGCGGGCAATACGTCGAAAAATGGATCAATAATGCCCACTTTCATCATACCATGGGCGGGTTGCGGGCCAGTAAGTACTTCGGGTGTGAGTAAATGTGCCAGTCGCTGCACGACCCTGCTTCGAGAGTTATCTAATTCGTGATGGACATTTTCGAGTCCCGTGGCAAAAGCGCCCAACAGCATTCCCACCAACGGGTCAAAACTTTCAACAGCTAAGTCACTTTCATCGTAATTCCACAAACGCGCAATTTCCCGAATCATTTCGGTTCGGATGTATTCGCGGGTCTTATATCGTCGGGGTTCGTTGTACATAGTAGATTAGTAGCATCAGGAGTGAGAAGTGAGGAATCCTACCTATCAGGAATACCTCACCAATCTAAACTTCATATCTCGCAGTTTCTCCTGAGTCTGAACAAGCGTAGCGGAAATAACAATTTGAATATAACGACAAATACGAGGGCTTACGCCATCGACTTTTTCTTCTACATCCGTAATCTCAATATCCACTTTCTGTACCGTGATTCGTGTCTCAAATTTACGCAGGTATTCTTCAATGCTGCGCTTTATCTGGTCTTTACTGGGAGTATCCCTCAATTGCCGAAAATCATACCCGTGAACTATACAGCCATAGGTATGATCGAAATGGTATTCCTTCGGTTTTGAGGAAAGATACAGGGATATATTTTGAGAAATTGAATCTTCTACCGAGATTTTTTCGGTGGATTGGCGCTTCATCAACGACCCAAAAGAAGGCGGAACAGGATAGTAATCGTCAGGCATCGGCTCATTAATTTATGTTTACTACTCCTCCTTTCAGGTTAGCGATAGGGCCTCCTTTCAGATCCAAATTGGCGGTTGCTTCCACGCTGGCATTTGCCTTTGCTTTGATTTTTACATTCAGCCCTTCCAATTCAATGTCTGCGTCGGTGGCTACTTTAAAACCTTTTGACTTTACATCAATTGTTTCTTTAGAGCTTCCTTTAAAGGTTTTTTCTCCGTGCAATACCAAATCCTCGGAAGCATTTATGTTGATTTTCGACGCATTCAAACTGATACTTCCTGCGCTTATATTGACAGAGCCTTTACTCTTTATGTTGATATGAGAATTGCCTTCCATTGAAAGCTCAATTTCATTTTTGTTTTCTTTGTTAAAAATATGAATTTTTTCTTTTCCCTCAGTATCATCAATAATAATGTGATTTCCGCCTTTGGTAATAAAACCTTTGATATTATCGTCGGGTTGAAACAATTGATCTCCGGGCTTACGAGGCCCGTCATCGTTAGTATACATACTTCCGCTGACAAAAGGTAAATCCGGGTTTCCAAACTCAAAATCTACCATCACCATATCCTGCAGTTCGGGGATAAAATAAGATTTAGACTTTCCGGTCATCATGCTCGAAACTCGAATAAACGGCGTTGACTCACCCGTGGGCTGCCAACCGAACTGTACTTTTACGCGCCCTAATTTCAGTGGGTCATTCGTATCTCTGACCCCTGCAATGTGCGTTTTAGCAAAGGGAGCCACAATCCGGTAATCAACAGGTGGAAATTCGGAATCTTGCGGAATAGCCTCAAAATTGGCCTGATACACACCCCGCGCATCCAAAAAATGATTGAGTCGGGTGACAACAAACGTACCATAATCAATGGTATCTGTCCGTACGCCATCCACAAATACGGGCTCGGTTATCGTTACCAACCCTCCAATCTTCATCTCCATTTCGGGAGTACGTCCCGTAAATACCGCCAATTTAGTAGCTTGCTCGCTCTTTTTAAGCTTTACTGCCCTTTTCAAACTATTTTCATTGGGATGATTTGTAAAATTAATATTGACCAATTCATCGGCAAAAACCTCACTTGAACGGTCCAGTGTCATTTGTGAAAAAGAACTCAGCCCATCTACCTGCTCGGCGGATGAATTAGAGACAAATTGTTTAAAAGCCTCATAATCAAAATAGGATGCTTTGAAATTGAGGGGAGTAACCCGAAGACCATACTCCATATCAAACAGATTGCTGCCATGGGTCAAGGCAACCGTAGGCGAAGTTTCCCGAACGCTTTTACCAAAGATCAATGAACGGCCGTCATAGAACATCCATTCCCCAAACTCTTCAGCCAATCGTTGTAAAAAATGATAATTGTCTTCTTCATACTGAGTTATGTACGGAATGGGAGTACTGTTGGCCAGTGATACGCTCGTAGGAAATGAAAACGGGTTCAATACCTGACTGACAATGTCGGCCAGTGATTTTTCGGTAAAACTGCGCGTAGTCACCCCTGCTGCCAGCTGAACAGTAGGACTTAGACCGGAAATCAGAAACGTACTGGCCTGGCTTTGCCCTTTTACCAATCGTACCGAAGTTACAATGCCCGAAAAGATTTGAGTTTGCTCGGGCGACCCTTCTCTGCCTTGCTTCAATGTAATAGAGGCACTTTTTCCAACAAATTTATCGGCCAGGTCTTTCAATTTAATGGCTCGATTGGAGAGCATCTCAGGAGATACGCTGATTTCAAAATCGTGGTGGCTTTCAAATCGTTGACCAATCCGTACGTGATTGACCCGTCGAATGGTTTCTCCATTGATTGTGATTTCTACGCTGGCAGTAAAAGTGGAAGTGGCCATGATGAAGCTTTCTAAAAATGTTTGTTGTGAATAAAATGCAATAAACCTGTCAGACTTTCCCGATGTACTAATATCGGTTTAAAAATCTGACAGGTTTTTAGGGTAATTACTCTCGTTTCAATTTCAACTTTTGGCCGTTCACGTCCAAATCGCGTGAACAGATGGTAAAAGTTTGGGTACCCGTACCTGCTCCTGCCAGATTGAAGGTTTCGCTGAAATTCACTACGGAGGCGTCGTTGAATTTAATCGTACGAAGTTCTTCTCCTTTTTGATTCACAAATTTGATCTCTCCGCTGATGTCATCTTTGTGCTGAAGCGTCATCAATTCGATAATTTTCGCATTCGCATTACGGGTTTCGATGGTTACGTCGATATTTCCGCCAAACACTTCTGAAGTAGTTTCATTGGTATGCGGATTTACGTGCTGATGAAACGAATATGAACAGTTTAATACTTCGAATTCAGTACCGTCGATTTTGATTGTTGCCTTGTGTGCCATGGTTGTAAACGTTTTGAGGTTGAAATGTTTTTAAAGTGAAAAATTAATTGGTTATGAAAAAGCTTGATTAATACTTTACTATCAACTCCAGATAGATCATTTCCCGGAGTTCATTTTTTTTTGCGTTCGGACTGATCCAGTAATAGGTTTTACGGTCCGTCGGCTCTTCAATAATGTCTTCTTTCTCGGGTTGTGGAAAGTAATCCAAAGTAAATTGAATTTTATCTACTTTCGCTTCTTCGACTGCACTTAACTCATTGATAATCAAAGACAAAGGATATTCAATAAAGTAAGAATAATAACCTGATTGGTTGTCTTCCAGCAACTCCGTGAAAAAATAGCGAGGCGCAGGGGTTAAAATGTGCTTGAAGGAACGGGTACCGATTGCCATTTCCAGCATGTGATTTTGCAAATACAGTTGATAAGCCGCCGGTGTTTCTGACACCTGTACTATTCCCGCTACTTTCGCAAACGTCACGTTTGGGATATAAATCGGTCTTCCCGAGCGGTTGGTAACTGTGTATCGAAGCAAATATCCATTGCTTTGAGTAATGACCTGTACCGTTAAAAACACATTGTTCATCGCATAGATAGTTGTAATACTCACTAAGTACATCAGTATCAATCCCGCCGCATATCTTTGGAGCTTGCTCATCTAAAACCTTCCTCCGCCGGTTCCGTCAGGATTTGAAGGCCAATACGAAGGTCGAGGCGGCGGAGCTTGCCCGGTTTGGGGAGAGACATATCCCTGTTGTCCCAGTTCATCCCTCATTTTATTCTCCGTATAAGGTTGCCCGGTCGTATCAGGCAGGGCGGTTCCATTTTCGGGATGCCCCGGATTTTTATACGTATCTGCCGGCAAACCCACGGTATTACGCTCTTCATTTACGTTACTGATGTCATCATTTGGCGGTCCTGAACCATTGGTTCCGGTCGCATTATGCGTGGCGTGAACGAGTTCGTGACCCAGTATGACCGTAGAGCCCGGTTTCATGTTATCGTTGGTAGGGGTCGGGCCTAACTGATGGCTATTGGGGTCCCATCCAATCACCGAGTTTCCATTAGCAGATGGTGTATTGGTGCCGTTATTAGGACCCGCACTGCCATTGTACATTTGAACCGTTACCGTTTTTCCTTTGCTTTCGATGGCGTTCAGTGCTGCATTTCCGGAAGCGGTTTGGTCCAACATAATCAACGCTGCCAAGGCCTGAAATTTGAAATTCGGATTAGCAGGGTCAGGGTTAATGACGATTCCTTTTCCAAAATGTATATTACCGGCGGAATCAATCGTAATAGCACGCAGACTGCTTGCGGATACGAACGGACCTCCGATATTAACCGTCGGCAATCCCGTCATTATAGTACCTCCGTGGGCCGTTTTGCGAAATTGCGTAGCTGCCGGACGCCCTCCTATCAACACGGTGAATGAACCTTCCATGATAAAATTAGGAGCCGGACTTACACACACACACATGTCAGCCAAATCTGCGGCAAGCATTCCCGGTCCGCCGATATTTACCGTAGCAGCACCCGGCCCGGTAATCATCCCTCCCACGTGGGGTTTAGGGCCGTCAGACAGTGTACAAACGTGCGTATCTACCGTAACTCTTGCCGCAGGTTGTCCCATTTCAGTTGAGCGTTTTTCTTAAAAAATGAATGAGCGAATGACGAGTGAGCGAATGACGACGGGGGCGCCCGTGCGATGACGAATAAAGTTGTTCTCGGTATTTTATTCGTCGTTCGTCATTCAAAAATTCGTCATTCCTAAGTTTCCTTATGGTTTCAATTCCGAATCCCAATCGCCTTTGGTACCTGTCATGTTGATGGCAAATACTTTGGCAGGAAAAAAGGGCTTCAAATCCATGTTAACAATGACGTGCGTAGGTTTTTCGGGGTGGCGTTTCACTTCCAGATTGCGATAATCTTCGATGATTTTGCCTGGTCCGCGAATCTCGGCGAGGAACTTGGAAATCTGCTTTTTGATGTCTTCCAACATCTTGTTATCAATGTTTTCGAAGGTACGACGGTTCAGAAAATCCTGCATGATTTTGCCAATCCAGTCAAACACCCGAACCACACTATACGTCTGCAGACCTACGTTATCGCCATCAAAAAGCGTTTTTGCCGACTGCGGCACCACCCGTCCCCACTCGTAAATGAGCGGAATTAAGCCTCGGTTCTCCAATTGAGCTACCTCGTTTTTGCGCATGGTGAACTTTGTTCCGCTCGCCATTTTGAGTTTTCCGTGGGCCAAACCTGCCGCCGGTTGGGCAATGCTGCCTCCCCAAAGCAAACCGGCCAAGGCCATCGACGGAGGAACAAAAAGGTGATCTTCTTCTCCAATATCGGTGTTGGCTTCACGGCCAACTACCCAGTTGGCAGGCATCATCACGTGCGATTTGTACGCATCCGAGCCTGTCAATTTATCTTTGTCAAAGGCCGCTTCCACATCTTCGGCACTGTCTAAGTGACGATAGTCGGTAAGTAACATTGCCTTGTTTTGATAGGCCAATTCAGCCCATTTATCCACGATGATATTTTTCTTTAACCAACCCGGTATCACCACCAGCGAATAGTTATTTGTTAAATCGAAGCGGTCGTAATTATCCCGAAGTTCTTTGGCCAATTGCTCAAAAATCCCCGTTGGATTGCTGAATCCATCAATATCGGTTGTCATGTCGTTGCCGGCATCGAAAAGGGTCAGGTTTTTAACTTTTTCTTCGGCGGTATTTTCAAAAAACAACGCCAATGAACGATACGAGCGCTCCAGTTCTTCAGTCTGACTAAGGCAGTTGAGTAAATTGGATTTGAGTGTTTCACCGGCCGAGGATGCTTTTTGTTCGGCATCGGCTACCATATCGGCTATATTATCGTGTGCTGAAAGTAAATCAGCTACGGCCTGAAGGCGTTTTTTAAGTTTTTTACGGTCGGCCTTGTTATCTTCTTCTTCCAAAAACATCGCTTTACGCGCCTTTTTGGTTGGATCCATATTTTCGGTGCCGTCCACAATGGTTTTAATAAACTCAAAACCACCGTATTTAGATAATTGTGGGACTATTTGAGTCAAAGGACGCGGTGCGGCCGCCTTCTCTTTGAAAAGTTTTTTCGATTGGGGTAGTTGTTCTTCTTGTGCCATAGCGGGTTTCAGTTGCAAAAGTTCGTCATTCGGTTAGGGGATGTAACCACACGGTACGCCGTTGCGATAGAAATATAGGTTACATAGTTAAAGAGTTTGTTTATTCTTCGTCAATCGCGTCCAATTCGGCAATCATAGCCATGAGTGCTTCCAAAAAAGCCGCTTTTCCGGCGGGGTCAGCCAACAGTTTTTGAAATACTTTGTTGGTCATCAGGCGCTTGATCATGGTTTGAAAATCGTCTTCTTTACCTTTCAGTTCCTGCAAAAAGCCGCTTTGCTCAATCATCCCTTTCACCGTAAAAGCACTTACGCTCGTAAAATTCAGGGTTTCGTTCACTTCTGCTCCATCTTCAGTCGTATGAGTTACATCCACTTGAGGTTGAAAATGATCAAACGCGTCCTGTAATTTTTGGATGCCTTCTACGGGCGCTTGGCTCATAGAATCAGCCGTAAACTTGCTGATGATGGCGGTTTTGTTATCGTGCAAAAGTTTGATGGCTTCACTGGTGCCTTCGTCGATTACGACGCCGCCCAATTGGGGTTTTTCGATTGCCATGGTCAGGAATAAATTAGGGGTTATGTTTTATTTACGTAACAAAGGTATTGGCTATGTTTCAACTATTTTAGCGTGTAAATACGTGATTTTCAAATGACGTATTTTTACTCGTTATGTCTTTTTAAGGAGTGGCAATAGGGCGATAGAACCACCAATTTTTCGCAAAACTCCCTTTGACGGTTATTGTATTTTTACTTTTGAAGTATAAAGTACAGGATTGAACAGTACCGCCTTGAGGTATATTTTGTTCATAGACTTCCAATTCATCATTATCCCCTCCAACAACTGCCCCAATAATAGCTGTATGATAAGGCCAGGAAGAGTTTCCCCGTTCCTGATAAGCGCCGTTGCTTTCGGTGTATTTGTACAATTTAAACTGAACAATATCACCGGCCTGTAGCTGCCCAAATGAATTAATAGCTGTACCCCATTTATAGGGAGGTTTAAAACTTTTCCCCATGACATCATTGGAAGTTTTTGCCCGGTTTTCACGAAGTGCTTCTTCGGCCAAATCCCAGCATTCGGAGGCACCGCTAATTTTACCTGTTACGTTTGTGCCTACTTTTGATTTTACCCAAGAAACTATTGTTTGATTAAGTCCCATGATGCAAGTTACTTTTTAATTAATATCCTCAATTTCAATTGCTTTAATTGAACATAACAAAGGTAATCGGTGATTATCAGGGATTTTAGAGTGCAACTACGTGATTTTTAAAATGAGGTATTTCTACGTGATGCCGGTACTGTTACGCGTTACCAGTCACCAACTTGATAATATATTTTCACTTTTACATCCGCTTTTTCAGCAGAATCAAATGTTTTTGAGAATGCACTTTCTAATTTTAAATGTTCGCCAAGATTAAGAGTTGCCCCGGCCGATACGTCGTCCATTGATAGCTGGGTGCTCAATCTACCATACTTACCTATCGTATCAAATGCTAAAGAGGGTTTTATCTTTGTCAAATAACTATCGTCGTACGAAATCACACCTCCTACCCGTGTATGACCCATGATTTGAACATCATAACCTACCTGAAACCCTTTCGCTACTTCCGCCATGCTTGGAAGCCCTCCCTTAAATCCGCCTTCATAAAATCGCTGCACTCGAGTCAGAACCGAAGGGGAAAAGCCTAACGTCGGAGCTAGCAATACATTGGGAGCAAGCCAGCGATAACCGTGATTTTTCGTCAGAAACGGCAATAGATCCCAAGGCAAATGCGCCATCATTCCTACCAAAGAGTATTGACCCATATCATCTACCACCCCATGAGAATCAATGTGAACATCGCAACTGTTTCTATTGATTTGAAAATGAACCGATTCAGTAGGGCCTTTCTGACGATAACCCGTCCCCTTCGTTTTTGCGGCCATAAAACACCCCAAAAGAGTTGATTCATCGTCTCTGATGAATTTTTCGTGTCTTTCGAGTCTTTGCTTCAAAGCTTCCCAACCAACACAATTGAATTCAAAGCCTATACCCATCCCCACCTAATAAATGGAATTTTGAGTGGCTTTAATCCCATACTCGTACAAATCAAGATGAATGTGCAGTTCAGTCAATCTTGCAAGAACTTTGTCAACGATTGCGTTCTTTTGCTTCTTTTTTTCATCTTCATCTTCGCTAAACTCAACGACCGGACTTCCCATGTGCATTTCCGTTAAAAATGAATTATTTCTTTTTACTCTTTCACCCACTCAAACTCCCCATCTTCCCCCAATTTCAGGGTTATTTGCGAACCTTTGCCAATTTCGCCCGACACAATCATGCGCGAAAGCGGGCGGCGGATGCGGTTGCGAATTACACCCCGAATGGGCCGCGCACCATACTTGGGTGTGAAGCCTTCCAATGCCAAAGCTTTACGGGCTTCGTCATCCAAGTGGAGTGTGATGCCTTGCTTTTCAAGTAGAGTAATGAGTGGCTTAAGCTGAATGTTGAAAATATTGACTACGGCGCTCTCCGTAATCGGACTGAAAGGGATAATTTCGGTCAAACGGCCCAAAAATTCGGGACGGAAGTGCTTGGTCATCAAATCCAAGATATCGTTGGAGGCGGGGATTTTTCCCGCGCCAAACTGTGCCGCTATCCACTCCGAACCAATGTTTGAGGTGAAAAGTATAATGGCATTAGAGAAATCTCCCTCCCTCCCAAGTCGATCGTGGAGCGTTCCCTCGTCCAGTATTTGTAAGAACAAATCAAAGACCGAAGGGTGGGCTTTTTCGATTTCGTCAAACAATACAATGGCAAAGGGTTGCTGTTTGATTTTAGTCACCAGCAAGCCCCCTTCTTCGTAACCTACGTAGCCAGGAGGCGCGCCGTATAGCACAGCCGCAGAATGCTCTTCCTTAAACTCCGACATGTCAAAACGAATCAGGGCTTTTTCGTCGTTAAACAAAAAATCGGCCATCGTTTTAGCCAATTCGGTTTTCCCCGTACCCGTAGGCCCTGAAAAGAAAAACGAGCCAATCGGCTGTCCCGGGCGGCTCAAACCTGAGCGATTTTCTAAAATAGCATCAGCAATGACTTTGGTCGCATGATCTTGACCGACCACGCGTTTTTTGAGGTGCTCGTCCAAAAGAAGCAATTTTTCCCGCTCTTTGGATTGAAGTTTCCCCAACGGAATTCCTGTTTTATGGGCTACTACGGCCGCTACATCGTGCTTTTCGACGGTTTCTTTTTTCTGTCCGCCCAATGTTTCGAGTTTTAGCAGTAAATCCGTCAGATAATCGGCCACGGCTTCGGGCAATTCCATCTGGGCAAGTTCTGATTCTTCTTCCAGCTGTCCCAATAAAATCGGACTCAACCGATGATGGAGTTGGCGTTCAAACCAGCGCAGTTCTTGACCAAACAAAATCGGATCTCCACTCCCGTGCAATTCACGTAGACTGAGGAGTTCGGTTCGCAAAAAATCTATTTCCTGTTGGGTGGTTTCGCTCATCAACTTCATGGCGGCCATGGTACGGTCGATGAGGTCGATGGCGGCATCAGGCAAGCGGCGGTCTTTGATGTAACGTCTTGCCAAACGGACAGTTTCGATAATAGTTCCATCGCCCACCTTGATTTGATGATGCTCCTCAAACAACGAAATCACCTTTCCAATCATCCGACTCGCGGTCGTTTCATCGGGCTCTTCTACTTTTACCAGTTCAAAACGTCGCGCAAAGGCTTCGTCGGGCTCCATAAATTTCCGAAACTCGTCGAGCGTAGTGGCGCCAATCACGGTCAACTCGCCACGGGCCAATTCGGGCTTAAGCAAATTGACCAGGCCCATCGCACCGCTTTGAGGGTCCATCAGGATGTGGATTTCGTCAATAAAAAGCAGTGCCCGCTCGTATTGTTTTATTTCTGCAATGATATTTTTGAGGCGATCTTCGATTTCTCCTTTGTAAGAAGCACCCGCAATCAACGCGCCCATATCCAATTGGAACAAATAGGCATTTTGAAGGTGTCCCGGCACTTGTCCGGCCACAATCAACTGGGCTAATCCTTCCACTAAGGCCGTTTTTCCTACGCCCGGTTCACCCACAATAATTACGTTAGGTTTGGTGCGCCGCCCCAAGATTTCGACCGTCATACGGGTTTCCTTGTCGCGTCCGATAATGGGGTCCAGTTTTCCATCGCGGGCTACGGCGGTTTTATCCACACAATATTTAAACAAGGCTTTAGCGCCTGCATTTCCTCCGACTGAAGTAGCTGCCGATGTACCTTTGACCGCACCGTTGGCAGGAGGGCTAACGGCAGTTTGTACGCCTGCTTCGGCCATTGCTTTTTCGAGCAATTCGGTTTCGGTCAGTGGAAACGATTTGAGTTGGTCTTTCTGAAATCCTACGCCCGGACGGGCAATGGCGGCCAGCACTGCCAAAGGCGACACTTCATCTTCTCCCAATTTCATCCTAATCACGTCCGATACTTCAAACACAGCCTGGGCCTGAGCATCACCGCGGGCTACCCCCTCAAGACGAGTGGATTTTGGGTATTTTTCGATGCGAATATCGGCCCAATCGCGGAGGTAATGAATATCAATTCCCCAGACTGCCAGAACACTCGACAGACCTACATCATTGTTTAACAAGCCTTTAAGCAAATGCCCAGGCGAGAATGTAGCGTGCTGATTTTCTTTTGCTACAGACTGCGCAATTTGAATGGCTTGTTTGAGATCACTACTGAAAGTTAATGTCGAGAGCATAGCGTAGGGCTTGGAGGATAAGTAAATCAAACTTAGAAAAAGGCAACATGAATCACAAGAAGTATTGAGTAAACGGTAGGGAATAATGAGGGAATGTAAAAAGTGATAACGCAACCTTTAATTACACTCCGTTTCCCTGAAAATACTTCCGGTTACTGGCATTAAATAAATCACTGCTTGCAGGATTTCTAAACAGAATGGATGCGTAACGGGAGTCATTCTCTATGTTGGAACGGAGCCTTGTCAAGTCATCTGAATTGATATGTCCGGTGGCTCGGGTGTTTATACAACGACGGCCCACGCTTACTAAATCATCGGGTATGTCTCTGGTAAAGCCTGAATTGTGAAGATAATAACCCTGCGCAATATAGCCTGCTGCTTCGCTGTCTATTCCCAAAAGCCTCATGCTGGTTATGTCAAAATAGGCATGAACAGATTCATGTACAATCAAGGCATTAAAAAGTCTGGACCAGGTCATGGCAGGCCGAATGGTAAAACTATTCCCATCGCTTGTATAACCGCCGTCGGAGCCTGAGGGCAAAGTGGCAGCATCGCCGAAGGTGATTTTACCTCCTTCAATCGCCGTAATTACTTTTTGGAAAGCGGTATAGTCAATTTGGATAGTTCTGCCATCATCTCCCATAAAACTGAAGTTGATGCGGCGTGTTTCATTGCTTTTCAGCACTTGCAGAATGTGTTCTTTTAAGCCCATGATGCGTTCTGATTTTTAGTTAATTTTCTCAACTAAATTAAGGATAAAACAAACCTAAACAGCTACTAATCAGACCTGAATTTACTAAACGGTTAAAAACTACCGATTCTGAAACATGATCTTACTTAACGGTTCTTCTTTGATCTCAATCAAATCGCTGATGAGCCATCCGGAGTTGCTGCTTTCCCGGGTAAAGCTTTCAATTTTGATGACCCATCCTTTAATTCCGGTAAGAAAGACAGTAACCCGTTCACATTCATTAAACTTCACTAATTTACTGTCAACGGCAAAAATGAACGCACTCAACGCATCAAATCGGAACGTAGAATCGGTATAACTGCGTAAAGGAGTTCCTGAACGTAAGGCATTGGAAAGGCTTAAAAAATTGGTTTCGTGCGAATTAGGCACTACTCCGCGTTGTTCTATTTTTTGTTCAAACTGCTCAATAAACGAGTCTGAAGCTCCCAGTAAAATCCATTGATGCACGTCATTGGTGATTTTGCGGCGAAACAACAGATCGGCTAAATTGGTCGTACTGAAATATTCTACCCCACAGGAAGCAATGCTGTAAATCTGATCGTCAAACTTATTGATAAACAAGGGGTTATCGGCATCGCAAACCAATTGCAAAAATCGTTTGAGTCGGTCGCGGTCCGGGCCTTTGTGCCAGCGATTATCTTCCGAATTGACCAATTTTTCGATGTAAGTCGCCCGAACCGCAGATAATTTAAGCGAATCGGGTGCTTTTTGCCCATTTGGAAGTCGATTGGCATTGAATCGATCATAAAATTCATCCAATTGCTTCACTTTCAGCAGCTGATTTTCAGGCGTTTTCATTCGTTTGGCGGACGATTGCCCCCAAAGATTTGATGTCAGCGACACCCAGGCCAAGAAGATAAAAGCGCGAAGCATATTTTTGTTACACGTGATCTATTAACCAACTACTGAAAAGAGCAAAAAGCAAGTGGCAATAAGCAAAAAAGACAAATGGCAAAAGGCAGAAGCAAGTTCAACCTCAAACTGCAAACCGTAAACTGTTAACTGTAAACTAATTAATCGGTTTAGCCTGTTTCGTGGTTTCAGTCACTTTGATGTTTCCGAATTTAATGATCCATTGATTTTGTTTGTAAAAGTCCTCGTCCATCAGATTTTGAAGAGAAACATCCACATCTTTGGTCGTTTTGTCTTGGTAGATAATGTTTCCTTTGTCATCTTTTCCCGTAAACTCCTGCGAAAAAGTGGCCGTCGTGTAATACCCTCCATCGGCTCCTTTGCGGTAATCGCCTACGTAAGTGGCATCGTAAAATAGAATTTCAACTTGCGGATATTGAAGCGCTTTGAGCCGTCGGAAGTAATCAGCAACCGAGCGCGAAACGACCTGAGCCCCTTTTTTGCCCGAAGAAACCTGAACCGTAGATCCCGGTTGAAACAATTTGATGGCCTCTTTGATGGCTTTGTCCCGGTTTTCGTCCGATTGTTTTTTGTCCGAAATGATTTGTATGTACTCCTGTAGTCGCCCTACCTGCTGCTCGGTCCGTTTTTTAAATTCACCATCCAATTCTGCCCGCGTAGGGTCTTTCAACTCGCCCTGATACGCCGGTTTGGAAGGTTGCTGGGCTTTTGAGACGAAAGCGCTCAAAAGGAATCCCCAAAAAATAATTTTAAAGCAGGTAGATTTCATGTCAATGTTAGTGGTTGTCAACTACTTGTTCGCAATATCCAAGAGTTCGGGATTAATAATAGCATCCAACTGTGCCACAGCTTCGTACGTCCGAAAATTTCGCAACGTAAGAGTGAGTTTTAAACCCGTACTTTGCAGTTCATAGCCCCCTTCCATGATAAAATCTTCGTTGGGAATAGCTTTAACAGGATCCCATTCTTCGGCATTTACCCATTTTAGTTTTTTGGAATTGAGAGACGCAACCAATTGGTTTTGAACTTTATAAGCAAATACATCCACATTTTTACCATTTTTGCCGATAAACGGCTCAGCAAACAGTCGTTTGGCCGTAGTGGGCAACTTCGTTTTTATCGTTTCAACTAATCCATTCAACGTAGAAGAAAGCGACAAAATATCGTTTCTTTCGGCGGCTTCTTTCACTTCCCATTCTTCATTGGTAAAGGTCATAGCAGCAATCTCGACGCTTGGTGCTTTTTCAATCCCTTTGATAAACACCTGTTTCGTATCCCATTTACCATTGGGTAATTTATAGCGGTCAAACACCATCTTAAACTGCAACAGGTTATCCTGAGTCACTTCCACTCCGGGAAAATCTTTACTTCTTGATTTTCCTCTAAAGTTTTTCTTTACGTACACATCCAGGTAGGGCGTTCCTTTTTCATTGAACAGCATCGGCGAAAACCGCGCTTTATCGATGGCAAAATCGACGTGGTAATTTCCAAACCACAACGACAAATTATTGAGATAACTTTCCGCTTCAAACGCCTCTGGAAATTTGCCAGATTTAATCAATTCTACCGTCACAATGTCATTGGAAATACTCACTTTATCTCCTTTTTTGAAACAGGTCCGTACCAACTCCTGTTGATAATTGCTTTTTGCCTCATTAGTTTCCAGCGAATCGCCCATGTAGCGCAGGTTGAAGGCAAATTGATTGTCCAGTAATTCCTGAATTTTATCTACCAACTTGTGGGTTTCTTCCGCCGTAGGTTGATTAAATGCCTGTTTTGGAGGCAAGAGAATATCGGCTTCCACTTCCATTTTGTCCAATAATTTCCCCTGCACATTTTCCAGGCGGAGCGTAAATTTTGCCTGATTCCCTTTGAGAAGTTTGGGCAAAACGCTCAGTTTTAGTTCATCTTCGGCAGCTTTGTTGGATTCCAGCGCCGCTATTTTTTTAGAACCCGGCACCGAAAATCCGGGATTGACTGGCGTTTGTACCATCCGAACTATCAAATCTTTGACCGATTCATCCGACTCATTGATAATGTTGTATTTGACGGTTGGTTGCGAAAGCAGGGTAATAAATCCTTCGCGAGTGCCTTCCCATTTGATACCCTCTTTGTCAAAATGTACCAAAGGTGTCAACGGCTCCTGTACTGGCACCGTCAATTTTTCGTTGAGGTTGTACAAGCCGCTCGGCTCTTTTACATTGACAGTAATGGTTGCTGTGGCAGCCGCAAAATTCGACGGAATAAAAAGCTCGCAGGGAATAATGATGGTTTCCCCCGCCAAAATGGTAGTGGGAGCAGTGCCGCCCGGTGTGATGGATTGGTCGTTGAACGTAAGGGTGATGGTGGGTTTGTTGAACATTCCACGGCCTTCGTTTTTCAACAAAAGCTTTACTGCTTTGGTACGACGTCCTTTTTCCAAAATTAATGGACCGTTGTTGGAAGCTACCAAACCCACGGCCTTCACCAACGGTACAGGCGGACTTTGGGTTTTAAACGTGACGGGCACTTCGTCCCAAACAGTACCGGATTCGCTTTCCAATTTTAGCACAAACGAAGCTTTTCCATCCACCAACTGACCATTGGTACGAATCGTAACCTGAGCAATGCGATTACTGCCTCCTCGCACGTCACCTACGAGTACGGTGGGGTCAAATTCAATGCCTTTGCCAATGGTTTGAGGGACAATTCGCACCAATCCTTTTTCAAATCGTCCTTCACCGTCGTTGCGAACGGGCACCTTAAACGTAATACTTTGGCCGCCTTCCACCGACTCCGCACTTTTTTCCAATCGTTCTTTCTCAAAGAGCGGTTTGGGGGGTTTAGGAATATCAGCCAATGAGCGCGGGTCCTGCCAATTGGGGTCAATTTTGCGCAGGTATTCCACGGCCCGCTCGGTGGGTTCGTCCAAAAACGATTTTTCGAGGTAGCGTTTTGCCTCGTCCTTTTTGCCCTGCATAAAATACGCCACTCCCAATTCCCGATTAGGAAAATATTCCGACGGTCGACCTGTCCGGGATGCAATGGCTTTGGTATCGGTATTGCTAACTTTCAGGGCCGCGTCGAGGTATTCGACCGACTGTGCCCACTTTTGCTCCTGATTTAATTTGGCTCCCGCTTTGTAAAAATCAACAAACTTCTGGGCTTTCACTTCCCGAGAAAAAAGCCAGGCAAACAAACAGATAATGAGTAAACTATATTTTTTCATATTCCCAAATTCATTCTTCTCAGCTCCTTAAAAGCATTACTAAATCAATGGAAAAATAACTGCGCGTGTATTGATTGATGGACGTCGACGTGCCTTGCGGATGCTTCATTTGCTCGTAAGCTCCGTGAATCTTGAAACGGTCAAAAAACAGCGTGGCTCCGAAACTGAAACTTTTGGCTTTGCTGCTCGTTCCGTCGTTGTTGAGGTACGATTGCAGACGATACCCCCCCATGACCCGCACTTCAAATTGGGGTGAATCTACCAGAAAAAACTCAGCACCGCCTCTCAGTTGATAATGATTGTTCTTGGCAATGGTAGCTCGTTCCGGCAAGTCAATCAGCAAGGGCACTCCACGGGTCGGATTGAGGCTGTTGAACTGATTATAATCAAAAAAAGTCTGTTGGATGGCCTGTTCTTGATAAGGAAGCACTTCCGCATCTGCCGATAGCAACACTCGCCAGAACGGGCGATACGCTACGCCAACGCCGGCCGTAAAAGGCATTTTGTATTTTTGGTCGTAGGATCGACTGATTCGGGTTTCCAAGCTGCTTGCCAGCACATTACCTTCCGACAAAAATTGATTTCGCAGCGAAAACGGTGTCGAAACCCGTGCTCCGATGCGTAGTGGAAGGTTGTTTTCGTAAAAATCAAACATCACCCCTCCGATGAAATTAAGACCGCTAATTTTGTATTTTCCCTGTTCCCCGCGAACCACATTACCGGGCTGTTCCGTAGCTGAATACTCAAATTTATTTCCCAAAGCAAACCAGTAATTGGCCGTCAGTCCTACCGACATGTAAGGAGACATCTGATACGCTGCCGAGATAGAAGCTGTACTCAAATTGAGTGTACTTTTTAAGGTTTCGGTTGCCGAGGTCGACGTTTGGTTTAGCGTAAACTGATTGGCATCCGACGCACTTTGATAGGCCGCCGAAAACACCACGCTGGGGTCAAATCTTCCCAGACTGACGGGCTTTCCTTTCAGTACGGAGCGTTTGTAAGGAATGAGTACCCCCACAAAACCGGGAGCAAAGTTGGAAGCAAACGTAGCGGGCGTTGTTTCTGATTTCAGTTGGATGGAGCGATTTCGCCCCGAAATCAGTAGGTGCATTCCTTCGCCTTCTTCCAGTGTTTCAAAATTATAATCAATGGTAGCAGGTCCTGCCGGGTTCCAGTGAATGGCCGTAACATCGTCGGCGATGCCAATAAAAGCACCGCCCATTCCCATAGAACGAGTTCCCGGCCCCGTGAAATTGAGGTTCAGGTTTTGGGCGAAAGCAGAAAAACTGCCCCATCCCATCAGGAAAAAACCCACTACTAAGATAAACCTTCCTCTCATAAGCAGTACTTAGATTTGAGTATTGGGTATTAAGCACTGAAAATAGTCGATAACATATTGTAAATCAACTACATATAAAATATTTTTGTCAGTCAAAATACTATAGACTTAATACTCAATACTATTTTTTATTTAGGAATCAAAATATACTCGTTGACTGTATCTCCAGTCTTGTCGCTTCGATACAATCGATTGATTTTCAATTCATTTTCCGAGACTTTATCAATAAAAAACTGAATGCCGTCTTTTACACAATCGACCCCGTCGCTACAGGTAGGTTCGGGGCTTAAATCAAACAAAACCAATTTTACATTTTGTTCAACGCGCCATTTTCCCGTAAAATCAAAGCGGTCGCCTCCCTGGGCTACATCCGTAAATTTCACCGAATTGGCATCGCTTAAATCCAACACAAAAGGATCGTAATTGAAGAGATTTCCTCCCTGTCCTTTTACGTATACCTTTATCCGGCTACCCTGAATATGTGTTGCCTCTTTTACTACCCACACCCGTTCCATTTGGGTCGTGACTTTTGGGGATTTGCAACTTATCAAAGCCACCAATACCAAGAAAACGAGTAGGTTGGTTTTCATTTTTCCTATTCCTTTACAATTCTAAACGATTGTTTCTTATCACCCTGAACCACTTCCAGCCAATAGTTTCCGGCGGGAAAATCACCCATCTCCCACTGATGCTGTAGATTATAAAAAGATTGGGTTTTGAGCAAACTTCCTTTTACGTCGTAAAGTCGCAATTGAGTCGTTTGACCCGCTTTTCCATTTTTGATTTGAATAGTGAGCCAATAGGAAGTCGGGTTGGGAAATACCGATACGACGGATTTGGCCAACGTATCTTCTTCCACTGCCACCACCCGTTTGAGCGTAATTCTCAAGTTTTGGGTTCCTCCCAAACTCCCTACCCCACAAGCCCCGCTGATGCCCTGAAAACTAAACGTACCGTCGTTGTCAAATCGGAACGTCAGGGTCGTATCACCGGCATTACGTACGTTACGGGTTCCTGCGCTGAAAGTGAGCGTAAAAGGCCCGCTTCCCTGTATCCGTACCCGAGCCGCCAAATTATCGCCCGTTTTTCGGGCTACAATGGAGGTGTCATTTCGAGGGCTTAGCATCTGAGCCGTAGCCCGTTGAAGAATCGAAAATGCAGCGGTGCTCGACTTATTCACCGTTGCGGATGTTTCTACCAACAATCGGTAATTTGTCCCTGCGGCTGCCGAAGCAGGAATCGTAGCCCGAATAGGACTTCGAGTACCACTGCCTAAGCTTGTACCTATTTTTTGGTTGTTGGCATCAATTAAAAATACGTTGAAGGTACCCACGCCGTTAGAAGGTATAATGGTAAAATTAACATCAACGCCTGTTCCGGGACAGGCTGACGCAGCGATGGCAGACACGTTATCAATCCCCGTAACGGGTTGGGTTGTTACGCTAATGCTTACCGTTCCTTTGGCAGTACAGCCATTGGCAGTGATTGTTACCTCATAATTTCCGCTCATCGCCGCTGTCCCGTTGGCGATTGAGGGATTTTGTTGGGTGGAAGTATAGCCGTTGGGGCCCGTCCAGGCGTAGGTATAGCCCGTTCCGCTTCCCGAAGTAAGTTGTATCGTTTCTCCAACAATATACGTGGATTTAGAAGAGGCCGCATTGGGAACGGGAATCGAATTTACGGTTACTTTGACCGTATCACGGGCCGTTCCGCAGGTGCTGGTTCCCGTCACCACGTAGATGCCGGAAACGGGAGTGGTCAGTTGCGGCGAACGGGTTGTGTTCGTAAAACTCGGCCCACTCCAACTATACGTTGCAAACCCATCGGTCGCCGAAAGTGCCACGGCTACCCCGGCACATACCGATAATGGTTTGGTACCGTTTGCCGTAGCAGCGATGGTTGGGGTAGTAGTAACGGTAAATACATCGCTGTTAGACACATTTGTTGCTGCCGGATTGCTGCTTTTTATTCGCACACGATAACTTCCATTAGGCAAACTAACGGGGATGATGTACGAAATCGGGCTCGTGGGCGAAGTAGCGACGTTTGCCAAAACCACCGAAGTACCAGCTTGATTCATTACATCAACGCTGAAAACATTCGCGGCATTAAACGTTCCGGTGGTGGTAAAACTCATCCGTAACGTATCCTTCAAGCACAGTGAAGTACGATTCAGGGTGGGTTTGGAGATAGTTACCACTACCGGCGCTACCGTGACAGTAACAGAGGAAGTATCCGAGCAACCTATGGCATTTGTACCTTTTACGGTGTATTTCCCACTCATGGCAACCGTTGCATTGGGGCGAGTAGGATTTTGTTGGGTAGAGGTAAACATTGCAGGCGTGCTGCTCCACTCATAAGTAGTTGCACCGGAAGATTGTAATTTGATGGTATCGCCTACGGAATATGTTGCCGCCGGAATAGCGCTTGCGCGGATAGTGGGCAAGGCATTGACCGTAAAAACATCACTGATAGGTGATTTGTAAGGAAAAGTTACCGAGGAAGGTGCAGGCACGCCGTTGATTTGAATTTTATAACGTCCGACCGGTAAATCACGAGGAATAGTGACATTCAACGGAGTAGTAGTGCCGGAGGGAGCCAACGTTCTGACAAGGGTTGTACCTGCTTCATTCAGGACAAGCGCCGAAAACGTGCTGGAAAACACCTGAGTCCGCCAAACGAAGTTAATTGGGACGCTGGCTCCGAGACAAACGTTGGCGGCTATTGTAGGTTTTTGGATGATTGCCGGCAGGTTTCCGTTAATGTCAAAGGTCTGAGCATATACATCTCCCCGGCATTGACCGGTGGCGTTACGTTCGTCTTCCCACATGGCCAAATACGGATTGACGGAACCCAAACTATACGACAATTTGAGGTTTCCACGACTTTTAGAATCGTTGACACCGCAAATTTCCCTGCCCGGATCTGCCCAACTGCGGCTCACCTGATAAGTATTGGAAACGTTAATTAACTGCCCATAGATTTTGTTATTAAATATTCCGGTCATGAAATATTTTTTATTTCCTAAATAAACATCCTCAATCAGAAGTCCTGTTATGGAGCTCCCTCCCGAATTGTATCCCCTTGTTATGACCTCCAACTCATTACTCAATGAAGTCACCCCGTCAAAAATCCGCATTACCTGCGCATTATCCGATTGGTTTAGGTACAAAAAACAGGTAAGCCCTGAAATTCCGCCCGCTACGTTCACATTATTTAGGGCGGAAGATTTAAAAATGTTGGTCACCCCAATCAACGTTGCATTGCTATGACGAAAACGGTGCGCTCGTACATCCGTTCCTACCCCAACCTGACCTCCGTTGCGGGCATACACCACCATTTCGTCGGTGGCGGGCTGAACGATAGCATTCTGAATATGAATGATTTGCTCTATATCTGCGGCATTATCAATTCTTCCGGTATGGGTTCGGGTTAAAGTACTGCCGCTGAGGGTATATCGTTTGACATGTAATTGGCGATTGTTGTCACTGTGAGCCACAAATACCACCACTCCGCTGCCCCAGGCAGCACCAAATACCCGAGGCTTAGACTGATCTCCCGCTTCTACTTCAGAGACCACTTCGGTAGGAGCTGCGGTAGGACTGCTTAAATTAATCAGAGTCAATTTTATATCTGAAGTTCCTCCAGAAGTACGGTACGTAGAAACAACGGCCAATCGGCCTCCATTCGGCACGAAAGAGGCACTCCATTCCAAATCGCCGCCGGTATACAATGCTAATTGATGCCCAATGCCTGAGTTGGCCAAAATCTGAGGAGCACCGTCACTAATGTTAATGACTTGCTGATAAAGTTCGGCATTGGACGATTTCACTACTCGATACACTATAATTGCCTGATTAGACCCATCGGCTCGAAACAACCCAACACTTTTAATTCCGTCGGCACAATTTGGGTCACTCAAGCCATTTACCGAAAAGGCAAGTCGTCCGCGTTTTCCCGCCGCATTGATATATTGGGTATTCGCATTGGCATCATAACGTTGCACATACATGGCAGCGGCATTGCCTTCTCTTTCTACCCAAGCCATAATGAACCCGCCTGTCCCATCGGGAGTTACTCCGTATAAGGTAGAATTGTAAGCAGTACTGGCATCGCTGGAAATTCGCGTATTTTCGGTCGTAATTTCACTCCACTGCCCCCAACTATACAGGTTGCTTCCTATCAACAACACAAAAAGTACCCATCTCTTAATAGTCATACAACTTATATTTCAAGTAGTGGTATTTGATGCAATTTACTGAAAATCAAAGGGACAATAAGAATTAAAGTTCGTGTTTTTATTGAACGGTCAAAAATTTCAGGGATATTTTATCCACCGGGGATTTTTTTCTGAAGCGTGTCCTGATTTTTCTTTTTACTAAAGGATAATGTATTGGCAGTTACCCCATTTTGATCGGGCTTAGAAAGAGAATCCGCAGAAGCAATCTCCGTCTTTTTGGGTTTAGAAGGCAGACGCTTTGAATTGACGGAAGCAACCGTTGCTTTTTTTATTTCGGGGTCTGGTTTTTGGGTAATCGGTACAGTATCAGCCTTTTTTTCGGGAGGAGGTTTTGAATTGACAGGAGTAGGTTTTTGGGCAATTTTTTGTGGCTTTAAAAACCAATAGGCTCCAAATGCCAACCCTATCAACAAAACAGACACGCCCAAGTACCAAAACCCCTGTCCCAGCTTGGCAGAAGGGGGTGTTTCGACCACAAGCTTATTTTCAACGGGAACATCAAAGGTAGATTCCATCTCGTTAGAGGCCATTACCTGAATAGGTTCGACCCATTCTTTGGCAATAAGCGGCTCCCCTACCTCCGCGATTTGCACCAAATAACCCGAATAATTGTCCCGCGTATTGCCTTCACACAGGTTAAGAATGAGTTGGAGTTTTTTAGCGTCGTTTTGTTCGCTATCCAGAATCTGACACAAGGCTTCATCAGTTAAATTTTCGAGCACCCCATCGGTACACTGAAAAAAATAATCGCCCGGTTGTACATCCGTCAGTTGATTGATTTCAATGTCTGTTTCTTTATGCGAACCCTGAATCGCTCGGGTAATTACATTTCGTTCGGGGTGGTTTTTCGCCTGTTGCTCTGTGATTAGTCCCGTTTTGAGCAGGTAATTGACTTTGGAATGGTCTTCACTTTTAAAAACAATGGTACCCTGTCGGATTTGGTAAATGCGACTGTCGCCGATATGAGCAGCAGTGACGTCCTTTTCTCCAACCCCGACAAAAGTGAGGGTAGTAGCCATACCTCGCAACAGATGTTGTTGCTGTAACATGGCGTCGAACTGTTCGAGTACATGAGCAAACGCCGCTTTAATTACCGTTTCCGAATAGACCGAAGAAGGGTGTTTGGTAAAATAATCCGCAAACCCCGTCACGGCAATATGACTGGCCAGTTCTCCTTTTTGAGCCCCGCCAACGCCGTCGCAAACGATAAAAAAGCGATGTTGAGCGGTAGCCTCTCCCGCAGGCGGATAAATGGAATCCTCATTGTTTTCGCGTTGACCCTGAAACGTAAAACCCAAAGGGGGATGAATAGTGATTGCCATAATTAGTTCAAATTACTTACCAAATGATGGTCTTGGAATAATCCGTACTCTGCACGTTGCGGGCGGCATCGCGAGCGTTACTTGCGGCTTTGGTAGTTTGCAACACCACCTTGGTACGCCCCATTTGAATAGTATCTCCGTCTTCGAGGTAAATGATATCTTCGGGTTCGAGTTTGATTTTTCGCATCGGGTCATTGGTGCCCATCACAAAGGTTCCGTTTCGACTTCCGGCTTCTGAAATCAAGTACTGAAACTGTCCGAATTTATCACGGGTCACTTCCACAATCGCGTGGCGGCGACTCATCATTGCGTCTTCGCTTTCAATCAAAATATCAGCCGTAGGTACCGAACTTTTACGACCGATAACGTTAGGGCCAATACGCAAAGGATAGGTTTGAGCAGTTGCATTTTCGTCGTGTACCACAATAAATCCAACGGCTCCCGTCTGCTGAAAAATAGCATCCTGTTGTTTGGCAGCATCTGGCGAAGGCGGTTTTAGAAAAGGATTGCTTCCTCCGTTGGGCTCCGTTGTCCGAAAAAAATCAGCAGGCGGCGGCGGAATAGGCGGCATAAAATCAGAGGGCAAATAGCTACCAGTTGGAGCGGGGGGCGGCATAGCCCCGGCTTCCTGAATCACTACATAAATGCACTTATCAGGGCGCTGTTGCACACAATTGAGCTTCGCAGGACTGCCCGGCAGTAATTTTACCGGCGATTGCCCTTTTTTAGTGTGTTGGCACTCTTTGCAACGGAAAACGTATTCAAACATTTGTTAGTCAATAGTTTTATGCATTCGGAAAATGCTCATCCAACGTATCATGGTGCGTTTCGTTAGGAGGATGGGTAAAACCAGAGGTATGGTCACCCTGGTGCAAATCGGACGAATGATGATGAAGCTCTTCTACATGAGCGATTTTTCCGTTATCAGGAATGAAAATGGAATTGGGTAAAAAGGCGTCGTTTTCTGCAAATGGTTTTAACACAGCAAAGTAGTCGTTTTGCACCACAGAATCCAGTCCGGTCCACTCCTCGGTGGTGTAGGTATTGTACCACTGCCCGCGCCATTCAAATACGCCTCCCATCCCTACCTGAATTCGTGCTGCATCAAAAGCATCTTTAAATGTTCCGTCCTGACTGACTTCCGCAATTTCCAAAATAGATGGATTTGTATGTCCTTCCGAGGTTTCGGCAGAGGGTGGCGAGGTTCTGTGAAGCTCCGCAGATTCTTCCTCAGAAATCTCAGCAGATTCAGAAGACGATTCCATGACCTCAATTACCTCAGCTTCCTCATCATTCATTGCCCACCAGGACACAAAAGCAATGTTTCCCAACATGATGACACCTGCTCCGGCCATTTCAGCAGGGGTCATTTTATCAGGACAAAATATTTTGGGCAATTCCCTCGACCGTGCGAGAGCAGGAGAAGGTTTTGATTGGGGTTCTGCTTTTTTAGGCATCCCCAACATTCCGGTTTCATCCAACATGGTTTTTCCTTTTACTTATTTAACATTGTAACAGCCAACTCAGACGCTTTTTAGTTACGCTGTTTCAGAATTCATTGAATCTTCTGAATCCGAAACTCCCTGCGACGAATCATCTTCCAAGCTAAGTATCTCCACATGTTCCATCTGCGCCATCAGGAGTTGGTCTTCCTGACCTAACGGCGTTGCCGTTTCAAGTCTATTATCACCATCTGTATCCAAATCTACCACTTCCGACAACTCGCCCGAACCGGCGACCGAGCCCGTTGATTGCATGTGCATTTCAATAGGCTCCTGCAACGTTTCCGCGCGTTCTTCCAATACCTGCCCCTCGTCCGACACGGGAATAGCCGTTTCGAGTTTGCCGTCATTGTCTTTGTCTATGTACATAATGCTCGAAATACCTTCGCCGGGCTCGTCTTTTATGACAATATCCGCCAACCCGTCGTGGTTTTTATCCGATAGGATGGTATCTATCTCTCCGTCATTGTCCGTATCTAAACGTGCCACAATCGGTTCTGCTTCCACCACAGCTTCGGGCGTTTCTTCCTGTTCGGCGGGACTTACAATCGGTTCAATGCGATTGGTAAACTCTTCTCTCATTTCGGCAGGCATCCTATTCCATTCTTCAATGGAATACGTACTGTACCATTGTCCTTTGTATTCAAACAAGCCCCCCGGCCCTACCTGCTCGCGCGCTTCGAGAAAAGCATCTCTAAACTCGGAATCGTCACTGACTTTGGCGATTCTGATTTCATCGGGTAATACAGGCATAGCCATCGGTACAGGCTCTGGTTTGGGTACCGCAGCAACGGGCCGGTGAACCGGCGGTGGCGGCGGAGCCGGCTTTTCTTCCGCAACAGGGGGCGGAGGAGTTTCCACCAATTCCTCTTTGGGTGCTTCCGGAATGATAGGAACCACAGGAGCAGGGGCTGCCAGGGTCACCTCCGGTGTTTCCTCTCCATTGATCATTGCCCAGGAAACGAACCCTACACTTCCGATTGCTACCGTACCAATCGCCAAACTGCCCACCAATTTTGTGTAATCACGCTTCGGCTTCGGCGGTACCTCCACTTCTGGAAGCGGCGGTGGCGGCGTAGCAGCAGCCATGAAGGGAATATTGGGAGGAGAGACCGGAGGCGTTTTTATAACAGGTTCGCCGGGAGCGCCAAAAAACTGAGTATGTTCATTCTGATTCATTTTCGATAACGTTTAAGATTTATGATTTTATCCAAATCGCACTGCATTGTACGCAACGCTTTTGTTTTTTGTAATATTCGTAAGGGAACCCATACAAAGAGCGGCTGCATTTAGGGCACACGTAGTGAATTTTAAAATCGTTTTCGATTTCAGTAACCAAGTTTTGGGTTTTAGAAGATTTATTTTTTGTAAATAATTCTCGGGCAGCCATTCCTATACTGCTTCCGAGCATTGCCCCCCCACCCAGCCCTGCTGCCGTTCCAACCACCACTCCTGCAATAGGCCCCAAAAGGAGCGCGGGAGCTACAATCAGACAAACAGTCATGAAAGAATCCATCCCATTGTTACTCCGAGCCTGTTTTAAAAGCAGTTGGTAATTGTCCCATACACCCTGCAGTTTTGCAAACTCTACTGAGTAGTCGTTGGGATTTTCCCGAGTGGTGCGAGCCGCGTCAAATATCTGTTGTAAATTCAGCCGCTGGTCTGCCAATAGAATAATATCATTATGACTGATGCTTTTGCGTTTGATGCGAAATCCATTCACAAAGGTGCCATTGGTCGAACCTAAATCTTCGAGTACAATCGTATTTTTAGCGGGATCAATGACGGCCTTCGCATGTTGGGCCGATACCCCCCGTGAGTTGAAAACGACCTGTCCGGGGACGGGTTCAGTTCCTCGGCCAATCAAGATTACTTGCATTGAGTTGTAGTGTTACCCCTTGTTTGACAATTATTTACCTAAGCGATGGCTAATTTACAAAATAAGAATATGCGGAGATCATTAATTTTAGTGAACGGTCAAAGAATCTTTAAACAAAGCACTTACCCGACCTGCTATTTATTTTACGGTACAAAAATTATCTTCCGTGCAATCTGCTCACCTTCCCGCAAAAGCAACTTTGCAGACTTTCGCCGTATGAGCAAATGATTTCATTTACCGTTCAATAAAAATATAACTCCCGTTGACGGTTTTCAACCAAAACCATCGTATTTTGGCTAAACAATTGCCACATTGCCGTTTGATAAATCATGACTTACGACGATTTTAAGAAACGTTACCGCTACGACCCTACCAACGATATTCTTGGTGAGGGGGCTTTTGGCAAAGTATTTCGAGCTACCGATACCGAAAGCGGCTCTACTGTAGCCATTAAAGTCGCGCCGGTTAATATGGCCAACGAAAACCACTCGCTCAAACACGAGTTTGAAACCGTCGGCAAAGTAGACCCGCACCTTCATATTGCCCTTTATGACGAATGCTATCGCTTTTCGGTGGAATGGGCGGGCTTGCACGATTTTGCCATTTTGGAGTATTATCCAATGGGCAGCCTGGATAAAATCATCAAAAACCCCGCACTGACCGATTCCGACAAACACGACTTGGCATTGGGTATTTTGGAAGGACTCCGTCATTTGCACAACACAGGCGCACAGGGAGTGGTGCATCGCGACTTAAAGCCCCGCAACGTGCTTATTCAGAAATGGCGCGGCAAGTACGTGGCCAAAATCACCGACTTTGGCCTAAGCAAGTTTTCTGATTCGATTTCCAACAGCGTGATTTCGCAGAGTTTTAAAGGAGGAACACTCAATTACGCTTCTCCCGAGCAAATCCGAGGAGAACAGATACGCCGCAATACCGATTTATGGTCGTTTGGGGTCATTTTGCACGAATTATTGACGGGTGAAGTTCCCTATAAAATTGACGACAGTTCCGAAAGTACACTCCGACAGGTATACGAGCGAATGAATCAGCAATCGTTGCCCGAGTCTTTTAAAACAATCAAAGAGCCTTACGCAACAGTGATCCAAAAGTGCCTGATAGTCAACCCTAATCTGCGCTACCGCAGTGCGGAAGAAGTATTGCAGGACATTCGAAAAGCACCCACTCTTCCTGCACCGCCACTACCTCCGGTCGTTGAGCCTAAAAAAGCGTTAAAAGATCAAACTGAATTTTTTGACGAAAGCCCTTTTGCCTCGTTGAGCAATTCGGTTTTTGGGTCAGGTTCCCAGTCCAACTCAACTCCCTCGGCAAATGCCGATAAATCTACTCCCAAAGATAATTTGGAAGGAAGCGGTTATGTAAAATCCGATCCGAAGCCCAAAGAACCAAAGAAAGAGAAGCCTAAAAAAGACCTTACGATGATGATTGTGGGGGCGGTAGCCATTTTGGGAATTATTACCTTTGCCGTCATTTATTTTGGAGGCAACTCTAAAAAAGCAGAGGCCGTTTCTTCCGATTCAACCCTTACCAACAGCATTAAAACACCCGTAGCAGTAGATACAACGGCCTTAGGCCAACAGGCAGACTCCTTGTTCAATCTCCCTAACTATCCTGAATATGCGCGGGTGGTTTTAAAAATAAACGAAGCTTACCCTGCTAACAGCGGCGGTCACAGCAAAAATGAGGCACTTCAAAAATTGAAAAAAGGGGCCGCCGGCTGGGAAAAATACAGTCTTTCTGAACCTGACAACCGAAGTTTTCTGGAAGCTTTCAGCAACGCCATCTTAATTCTTGATCCTTACGATATAAAAGGGTTAGAATTACAGAAAAAACTAAATAAGTAAGTTAACAGTTTACAGTCCACGGTTTATAGTTCATAGTTTACACGGGGCCGCCCATGCGGTTTTACATTTTTTATTCTTTTGACAGAATTATTCAAAAAATACGCCGATACGTTTGCCTCCGTTGTCCCTTTCAATTGGTCGGAGGACAGGTACCTGATTTTGGATTTTACGGATCAAAATCCCGATTTAGAGTTTGTTGATTTACGAAACAGTGCATCATTTTCCACGTACGTTTTTGGAAAATTACGGTATGCAAACGCCGTGGTGGGCGTAGGAGGTTACAACGAACACCGAACCATCTACCGCCGCAGTGCGCATTTTCAACAAACGGAGGAACCGCGCTGCATTCATCTCGGCATCGATATTTGGGCAGAGGCCGGCACACCCGTTTTTGCACCGCTTGCCGGACGCGTACACAGTTTTGCCAACAATGACAATTTCGGAGATTACGGCCCCACCATTATTCTGGAACATCAGCTCGAAAATCAAACTTTTTATTCGTTGTATGGACATTTGAGTTTGGAGTCTCTGGAAGGGGTATACGAAGGAAAAACCATCGAAAAAGGGCAACAAATCGCTACATTCGGCCATTTCCCCATCAACGGCGACTGGCCTCCGCATCTTCATTTTCAACTTATGAACGACCTTCTGGGTCAAAAAGGTGACTTCCCCGGAGTATGTACGCTACGTGAACGCGAAAAATTTTTGCAACTTTGCCCCAATCCTAATTTAATTCTGGGTATTCCCGGACTTTAAACGCAGTTTTCTGCTTTAATTTTAGGTTTTAAAGTTGTGTCACAAAAGTGGCCGAAACCCTCGCGGGATTCACAATTCACTCAATCACTCAATCACTCATTCACCATTACTTATGGCAAATCGCAGCTTACGTATGGGGCAGTACAACCGCCTGAAAGTCATCAAACAATTGGATTTTGGAATTTATTTGGACGGTTATGAGGACGAAATTTTGATGCCTACTCAATACGTACCTGCCGACGTCGAAATCGGCGATTTTCTGGATGTATTTATTTATCGTGATTCCGAAGACCGCGCTATTGCCACAAGTCTTGAACCTTACGGCACCGTTGGCGAATTTGCCTATTTAACAGTCAACGCTGCCACCCCGTTGGGTGTTTTTCTGGACTGGGGTCTGCCCAAAGACTTGTTTGTGCCTTTCAAACAACAACGCGAAAACATGGTAGTTGGCAAATCATTTTTGGTTTTCATTCACTTGGATACTCAAACCGACCGAATCGTAGCTTCGGCCAAAATTGAGCGTTTTTTAGAAGAAGATGTTTCCGAACTTTCCGAAGGAATGCAGGTAGATCTTTTGCCTTACGAATACACCGACATGGGTATCAAATCCCTTATCAATCAGCGGTATATGGGCGTTTTGTACCGCGATGAAGTCTTCAAACCCATCGAATTGGGAAAACCGACCATTGGTTTTATCAAAAAAATCAGAAGTGACCAAAAAATAGATTTAGCACTGACCGAGCAATCGTACAATCGCATTGAAGGCAGTAAATCAGACCTTTACGACAAACTTCAAGCCGCCAACGGCTTCCTGCCTTTTACGGATAAATCAGACCCGGCGTTGATTTATCGCACCTTTGGTATGTCCAAGAAAGACTTCAAAAAAGCCGTGGGTGGGTTGTTAAAAGAGAAAAAAATCACGTTGAAAGAAGACGGGATTCATGCCATAAGTCCACAGTAGGGGCAGTACATAGTTTACAGGCAACCTAATTCATAAAAAAAGCGCGGCCAACGGTCGCGCTTTTTTGGTACCTATTTCTATTGTTTACCCCAATAGATTTTTTTATTTGATTAGAAATGTCGCAGTTAATAGGCAGTCTTACCCACAAAGACGCGGATGGAGATGAAAAGGTTGGAATGAAAGTCAAATTATTTTTCGATATGCCTTTTGTAACCTTAATGCCTTTTACCTTGTGACTATAGTTAGGCAAGCCTAAAACACAACAAAAGAGCCACTTGCGAGTGGCTCTTTCGTTTGTATCTACGGTATAAACAGACTGTTTATTTGGCTTATTTTGCCTTTTGTTCAGGCTACTTCCCGCCTTCTATTTTCACTTTCTTCAACTCTTCTTTTTGGTCATCCCGAAGGGTCGGGTATTTGATTCCCAATTGTTCCAAATACGTTTTATACTTCGTAGGATCGTAGTAATATTTCGAAAGTTCGGGTTTGAATTTCTCCATAATGGTACGATTCAGATACACAGCAGGCACTTCTTTGGGCGAAATCAAAGGCTCGTACTTCATTTCCTTCGTTTGCTCATTCTTGTAATAGTCCCACGCTTCTTTAATGATTTCGGGTTTCAACAGCATATCCATCAGCGTCATTGCTTCGGCTTTGGCTCCATACACTACACCTTTGTGCGCAATGGGTGTCGCCATCGAAATGGCATTGGACCAGTGGTGGCCGGGCAGTCCGGGAATGTTGGATGGATAGCGCAAAACAACCGTTGGCAACGACCAGGATATATCAGCAATGTCATCGGAGCCTCCGCCCAAAGACATACCTTGTCCACCCATCATTCGGGTAGGAGAATCTGCCGGTAGGCCAATGGTATCAATTTTCATCGCCAAGCCTTCTATTTTAGGAGCCTGTAATTCTTTTTGAGAAGCCTTTGCCAGCATTTGATCTTCTTCCGACCACGTGGGCAAACCTACTTTCTTAATGTTTTGATACATCGCTTCCGCAATGGGCTTGCTAAAATGCCCCGGCCATGCCGACCCCAAGATTTCGTAACTAAATTTGGTATCCGTCATCAAAGCAGCTCCTTCGGCAATTTTGACCCCAATGTCAAACAGTTTTTTGATTTTGGGATACGAACGTTCGCGGAAATAATACCAAACGGCGGCTTTGGAAGGAACAACGTTGGGTTGATCGCCTCCGTCAGGAATGACATAGTGCGAGCGCTGCGTCAATTCTAAGTGTTCGCGACGGAAATTCCAGCCTACGTTCATTAATTCTACGGCATCCAATGCACTCCGACCGCGCCAAGGGGCACCTGCAGCGTGAGCAGCAGCTCCTTCAAAATTGAAGCGTACCGACACCAAGCCATTGTTGCCCGCGTCGCCGTACGAAACGCCCAAATTGTTGGCTACGTGCGTAAAAATACACGCATCCACGTCTTTGAAATAACCATCACGGACAAAAAAGGCCTTGGCTCCTACCAATTCCTCAGCTACCCCTGGCCAAAGAACTAAGGTTCCAGAGATTTTTTCGCGTTCCATGATTTCCTTCACGGCCAACGCCGAAATGATGTTCAGCGCCTGACCGGAATTATGGCCTTCGCCGTGGCCGGGAGCGCCCACGACGATGGGGTCCTGATAAGCTACGCCGGGTTTTTGCGAAGCTTTGGGAATGCAATCCACGTCAGAGCCAATAGCAATGACGGGTTTACCGCTTCCCCATTTGGCCAACCACGCCGTGGGCATATTGGAAATGCCTTTTTCGATGGTAAAGCCGTTTTTCTCCAACAAATCAGTCAGGTACTTAAAACTTTCAACCTCCTGAAACCCTAATTCCGAAAAGCTGAACAACATATCATTGATTTGTTGTCCCATGACGGCACGTTTTTCAACGCCAGCCACAGCATCTTGCTTGAGTTTTTCAACACGAGCCTGTTCGGGAGTCAATTTGGGGGCTTTTTTGGACTGTGTCCAGCCCGGTGCACTAATGGCTGCTGCCAGCAGCGCGGCGTAGAGCGTTTTTTTCATAGTTTAGGTTAAGAAAAAGTGTAATTCACCCAAAAATAGAAAAAAACGTTTAAAATCGGTTTACATCAATGAAAGTAAATTTAGCGGGTCGTTTTCAAATCAATGCCTCCGTCATAGTCTGCAATGAGGTCTCCGTATTTCTCCTGCATCTTTGAGAAATTTCCCGTTTTTTTCCAACTTAATGCAGACTGAAATTTCCCTTTGTAGTTTTCAATTTGCTCTTCCTTTACGGGTTTGCCATCTATTAGGTAAATGATTTTAGCATCTTTAGGAAAACCAGCCCAAAATGGCTTATTATTCACAAAACCTCGAACAACAATCAGCATCACCTCATTACCCTCATCGTTTCTAAGAAAACGCTTGCTCAATCGTTCATTAAACATATTCAGCACTTTACGTACATTTTCTACGGCTACCATTCGTTCTTCTTCCGTCTTAAAAAAGCAATCATCAATCGTCTTTATATCGACCACTCCATCCACTGCCCGTGCTCCGTATTTTGAAATGGCCTTTGGGTCATTGGGTTTTGCTACAAAAGTCATCCCAAACTTACTTGGATCAACGCGCGTCAGGACACTTGCCGGAAATTCTTCACCGTTTATCAAAACCAACGGGTTTTTACCCAAGTCATTGGCCGGCAAAAAAGTGCGTATGGTATCAGCAAACTGATACCATACTACATGAAGTGGCTGTTGCCGCTTTATAGTTGGTGCAGGGAGTTTTTTAAAATCAAACTCTCTTCTTTCCATCCACACAATTTTTTCATTTTTAGCATCAATTTTGTGCTCTTTTACAAAAGCAGCATATCTATTGTACTCAGGTTCAAGTATATCTACTTTTTTTATGTGAGAAGGACGTAATGACTTGACAACCTCCTCTATCACCTTCACTCCATCCAAATAATAAATCGGAGATTTTCCTGCAGCCACATCTAAGCTAAATGTTGTGATCCTTTCGCCTCTTCGGGTAAAAATTAACCTATCTTTTATTCCTTCCGTTTTTGTCTTTATTTGAACTCGTTTGAAGAAAATATCATTCGAGTACATTTCTTTCACAACCTTGCTAAACTCCACTGAATTTTCATTCGTAATTACTTCGGTTTGGGCCGTTTTTTGGGGCTTAACTTCGGCTTTTTCGGGAACAAAAGGCTTTAAATGACCTTTTTTCTTCATTGCATCTGCCCACTCTGATGTGGTTTCAATTTGTACTTTACCTGTATTTTTATTAGCTCGGATAGTAATAGGCTCATCAAACCTATGCCTTTCACCCCCAAAATAATCATAGTGCCTTAAATCATTCAAGACAACCGGTTGATTTATGGCGTTATTTTTATCATTTGTTAGTTTTAAATCGAAAGATAAAAGTTGTTGGTCAAATGTAGAATACTTTTCGTTTTTCATCATTAAATCAAAACCTGCTTTTTTGAAATAAGAACTCACTCTTTGAAAAGTTTCCAAGTTTACTTTATCAGGATAAACAAAGTATTCAATTTGGTCTTGACTGAGTTTTAAAGTACATGACTCTCCTATAAATAAATCAATCAAATGCTCTTTTGAAGTAGTGGAAGATTGGGTGATGAATAATTTTTCATCTCCATAACACAAGGCAATGTGCGCCTTTCGGGTTGGGCTTTTGATTTGTAAATCCAAATAAGCACCCTGTTTCCCCAACTCTCTTGCCTCTGTCATATCAATAATTTCAGGGGTAGACAGTTGATTTGTTCTAAGATTTTTAACAGCCAAACCGATTTTAGACAATTTCCCTGCCACATCCACAGCTTGTTCCGTAATTACTATTTCCAGCTTATATGGTTTTGCAAGGATTCCATTTATAATTTTTATATCTTTGATATTGAGCGAATTAGGATTTACTAAATAATAAATAGCTCCACTTCGCAGTATTACCAAATCATTCAGTGTAAGGTTATAATCACTAAAATATTTAGGCTTTGCCTTCTTTTGTTGTTCAAAATACCACCATACATGCTTATTATGTACTCTCAATGGATACACCTTCACCGGCACATCTTTACCGGTTTTAGCTTTCGTAACACTTTCTTTGGCCACACTTTCTTTATACACAAACACTTCTTTACGCGGCGCAAAGGCCAAAACTCCGGCCAGTATCAGCGGCAGTAGAAAGACATATACTAATTTTTTCATGGCTATTGTTGGTTTTTGAAATAAGAAATGAATTCGATTTGTAACGGGGTGTTTTCCAAACGAATGAATCAATGAATGCGAAGAGTGTGTTGCCAATTTCAAAATCAAATGGGCGTAGGTTTTGGCGTCAAGTTGGGCCGCCAAGCGCTCATCTACCTCATATTCATGGATTTCGACCAGCGATTTTTTGCAGAGATACACAACGGGATTAAACCATAAAATCACTTTACAGAACTCAACCAACAGCACATCTACCGAATGAAACAGTTGGGCGTGCGTTCGCTCATGGAGCAAAACCTGTTGCGTTTCCTCTTCGGTCAATGCCTGTGAATTCAAAAAAATAAGTCCAAAAAAGGAAGCAGCTGTAAAGGATTCCGACACTTCTACCCACTCTTTGTTGGCGTCATTTTGACGTTTTCTGCTCAAAAGGGCTATTTTCCAAAGTCTTCGTGCTAATACCATCAGAGCTATGAAAAGCCCAATACCGTAAACCCCTATACTCCACTCATCCCATGTCAGCGCAGGTGTATTTTCAAAAGAAGAGAGGATATTGGCTGAATCGCTTACAATTGCCTCAGGTTCAGCAGCCTTGGTATTGATTTTTTCTTCAAGACCCTCATTTTGCGGCAGAGAAATAGGTTCCGCTACTACAGGCTGTATCTCTACGATTCGCTTTTGCTCTAATTCTACCAACGGAATTATAAAACTGAGCAACAAGGCCAACAATAAGTAAATGCGGTTCAAACGGTGAAAGGTAAACCGTCGAAACAAAAAATAGTACAGCCCATAAAATAGTCCCAAACAGGCCGAAACTTTGAGCAAATACACGATCAGAAACATGTCATTGGTTATTGATAAGTTGGCGAAGTCGTTCGATTTCAGCGGGGTCCAACGTTTTGTCATTCACCATAAATGACAACAAACTCGCGGGCGAATTATCAAAATAATTGGCCAGCACCTTGCGAAAGGTTTGTTTTCCGTACTCTTCTTTGGGCACAATCGGAAAGTATTCGTAGGTCTTGCCATAGGCTTTAAATCCTATATAGCCTTTTTTCTCCAAAATCCGCACCACCGACGAAATGGTGTTGTAAGGAGGCTTGGGGTCATCGTCCATGCGGTCAATGACATCTTTGACAAAGCATCGTCCCAAATCCCAAATGATTTGCATGATGCGCTCTTCGGTGCGTGTTAGTTCTTCCATGCACCAAACATATAACGTATTTTTCAGTTATACAACTTATTTTTCAGTTATATTTTTTCAACTCGTTTTAATACGAAATCCTTAACTTCGTAACCAAACTAAAAACCCTCGATACATGCGAAAATTTCTCCTAACCTTACTGGTCTGCGGGGCACTCACTTCCTATGCCCAAAATGACTACTTTTTTCAAGGCAAAAAATTCAATGCTGCCATTCCTTCTCCCCAACAATTTTTAGGATACGCCATCGGTGAGCATCAAACCCGCTACGACCGCCTTGTGGCGTACATGAATGAACTTGACCGCCTTTCTGACCGTGTTTCGGTAAATGTCATTGGCGAAACACACGAAAAACGCCCGCAGTTGGTCGTGTTATTTTCGTCAGCGGCCAACATGGCCAAACTCCCCGTTATTCAAAATGACCGTTTTAAATTGGTTGACCCCACCGCTCCCCTACCCGACGTGTCCAAAATGCCCGTTTTGGTGCAACTCGGTGCCAACGTCCACGGCAACGAAACCTCTGGCGGTGAAGCGATGCTATTGGCGGCTTATTATTTGGCGGCCTGCGAAGACGACGACGCAAAAAAAATGTTAGACGAATCCCTCATTTTTATCGAACCCGTTTTGAACCCCGACGGCCGCGACCGTTTTGTGAGTTGGGTCAATCAAAATAAGGCAGCCCCTTTTGTGACTGACCCCAACGACCGCGAACACAACGAAGTATGGCCTGGAGGCCGCACCAATCACTATTGGTTTGACCTCAACCGCGACTGGTACTTGGCCGTTCACGTAGAAAGCCAAAACCGTCTCAAATTCTATCATCAATGGTTGCCCAACGTGGTCACTGACCACCACGAAATGGGTACCAATGCGACTTTTTTCTTTGAACCTTCCAAAGAAAACGCCGAAAATCCGTTGGTGCCGCAGTACGTGTACAAAACCCTTAATACGAAGTTTGCGAAATACTACGAAAAAGCCCTCAACGGCATTGGCTCGCTGTATTATACCAAAGAATCGTTCGATAATTTGTATCCCGGCTACGGTTCCAGCTACCCCGATATTCAGGGCGGTTTAGGCTTGTTGTTTGAACAGGCCAGTTCACGCGGCTTTATTCAGGACAGCCAACACGGCCCCGTCACGTTTGCCTTTACGATTCGGAACCAATTGGTGTGTGCTTTGGCCACCTGTCAGGCCGCGCTCGACGAACGCCAAAATCTGCTCAAATTTCAGCGTGAGTTTTTTGCCTCGTCTATTACCGAAGCTAATAAAAGTGCCATCAAAGGCTACATCGTAGGAGATGCCAACGATGCCTCCAAACTGCGCAAATTTGCCCAAACGCTGTTTCATCACCGCATTGAAAGTTATCAACTAACTGATAACCTGACCATTGACGGAAAAACGTTTGAAAAAGGCAAAGCCCTTATTGTCCCCACTGCCCAGCCTCAATACCGCATGGTGCAGAGTATGTTTGAAAAACCCACCAAATTTGCCGACAGTCTTTTTTACGACGCTTCGGCCTGGAATATGCCGCTGGCGTTTGGTCTTTCGCACGCCGAAATCAAAACTGCTGTTACCAAAGGTGCCCACATTGGCGATGATTTTGTACAGGCAAATGTAATTGCTCCGACAAAATCAGATTACGCGTATTTGTTGGATTACTCCGATTTTATGGCCACCAAGGCTTTGTACAATTTATTGCAACAGGACATAATGGTCAAAGTAGCGACTCGTTCCTTTAAAATCGGTGATAAAACCTACGGACACGGTGCGTTGATGATTCCAGTCGAAGGGCAAAAAATGAGCAAAGAAACCCTGTACGAAACAATGAAAGCAATAGGAAAATCAGCAGAAGTCAACTTTGCAGGCATCGCTACGGGTTATAGCCAAACGGGGATGGATTTAGGAAGCAATTATTTCCAAAAAGTATCCAAACCCGAAGCATTGGTTGTCACAGGACAGGGTGTAGCAAGTTATGAGGCGGGCGAAGTGTGGCATTTGCTCGACACGCAGGTAGGAATGCCCATCAGCAAGGTGGATATCAATACGTTGCCTCGTGTGAATCTAAATCGTTACAATGTCATCGTGATGGTATCGGGGCAATACGACCGCTCTCTGGCGTTCAAAATCAAGCAGTGGGTTGCCAACGGCGGCACATTGATTACCCTCAAAACCGCTACGGAATGGGCCGTTCGCAGTGAGATGGTCAAAGAAAAACTGCGTACTTTGACGACAAAAGTAGATTCTGCCTCCCTCGCCAAACGCGGACGAATCAACTACGAAGATGCCTCCGCTTCTGAAGGCTCTAAAACAACGGGAGGAACGATGTTTGAAGCCGATTTGGACATCACGCACCCGATTGGATTTGGCTATAAGAACCGTAAAATCACGCTTTATCGCAACAATAACACCCTTTTAGAGCCGTCAGTCAGCCCGTACAATACGGTAGTGCAATACACAGAAAAACCCTATTTGACGGGCTATGTGCATCCGCAAACCTTGAAACGAATCAGTGGCTCAGCAGGGGTCATTATCGCACCGGAAGGCACCGGACGCATTGTTTTATTTTCTGATAATCCCAACTTCCGGGGCATCTGGTACGGCACCGAAAAAATGTTCCTGAACGCCATTTTCTTTGGCTCCATCATTGCCGCCCCCAATCCATTTGGTGCGGAGAAAGAAAATTAGTTGTTTCCTTGCATTTGTCACGCTGAAAGCGGCTATTTTCGCGGACTTTACAGTATGTTTAAATTTTGTAAATCACTAATAGATAAAACCTTGCGCGGGGGAGTGCCTGTCCAGCGTGGTGCGCGTGAGGCTTGCGCGGAGGAGCTTTGGACAGGCTGCCCTTTTCTTTGCCGCCATGCGGCCCTGTTCGTTTCTTTTGGGCAATCGGACGGCCGAAGCCGCAAAAGAAATGAAGGCGCTCACCAAAGTAAACTTGCCAAAATGGCCAATACGAAGCAGAAAATTTTTAAACATACTCTTAGACGCTTTCAGCGTGACAAAACTAAACCATTCAAACCCTTCATGAAATTCAATCGACTTTTCCTTATTCTCTTGGCCCTAACAGGCTTATTTTTTGGAAACACAACGAATGCTCAAACTGCCAAAGACAGCTTTGTGTACGGTGATTTGCTGCCGGACGCCCCCGAATTGGCTGCACGGGGCAAATACGGCGTAGGTGTTCAAACCTTACAATTGGTCAACAAAAAGCAATTGGATATTCTTCATTCCAAAAATGGCAAAGATTCCCTCTATGACCGACCGCTGACGGTGGAAGTCTGGTACCCGGCCACCATCGCTCCCGACAAAAACCAACTCATTGAATACGACCAAGTAATGGGCTCCAGCAATGACCCCAAACGGCCTTTGATACCGTTTAAGTTTGCTGGACGTACCTTACGCGATGCTCCAACCGACAAAACGGATGGCCCGTATCCACTGCTTATTGTGTCTCACGGCTATCTGGGTTCGCGCTATTTATTGACCTATTTGACCGAAAATTTGGCTTCCAAAGGCTATGTAGTCGTAGCCATCGACCATACAGAATCTACGTTTCGGGATGCGGCCCCTTTTCCCAGTACGTTGCTCAATCGCTCATTGGACGATTTGTTTATTCTCAACGAAATGGCGCGTTTAGGTGCTAAAAACGGCAAAAGCTTTCTATCCGGTTTGGTCAATGCAGACAATACTGCTTTGATTGGCTACTCCATGGGCGGCTATGGCGTGCTAAATGTGGCCGGGGCAGGATACAGTGCGCAAGCCGTGAAGTTTTTCGGGCAAATGACCGCCGGCAGCAAAGCGTTGGAAATGCGCATGACGGGCAACGAAGCCTACAAAGCCTCGTTCGACTCGCGCATCAAAGCCGTGGTGGCTTTTGCACCTTGGGGCATGGAACGCGGAGTTTGGGATGCCGAAGGGTTGAAAGGTCTGAACATACCCACGTTTTTTGTCGCAGGAAGTCAGGACGATATATCGGGCTATGAAAAAGGCATCAAAGCCATTTATGACGGCGCCGTCAATGCCGACCGTTTTATGTTGACCTACCTCAACGCGCGACACAATGTAGCGCCCAATCCGCCGCCAACGGAAGCTTTAGCGCCGGGCTTACACATTGACGAATACCTTCGCTATGCCGAACCGGCATGGAACGAACGCCGCATCAACAACATCAATCAGCACTTTGTCACGGCATTCTTGGGCATTCGCCTCAAAGGTTTGGATTACAACAAGTACTTGGACCTCAAAGAAAATTCCAACGAAGGGACTTGGGCAGGTTTCAAACCACGTACTTCGGTAGGTTTGGAATTACGCCATGCGAAGCCCTAAAACAATTGACTGTCTGCCTTCACCAAGAGAAAGCAGACAGTCAATCATCAAGAACTTTTTATCAAGGCTTTGCTTCAATGTCAACATGAAGGTATTTAAGCCATTTCAGGTGTTCTCACCTGCAATACTTTGGCTGATGTTGTCCGACAAAAAGTTGTTGGGTGTTCTTCCAGTCGAGTAAGCAAGGGCATTTCAGCCCAAGCTTCTCACAGAACCGTGCTTGAGATTCTCACCTCACACGGCTCTTGTTATCCATCATGCTTTTATTCCCAATTGCCAA
>Ga0247844_1001250_pt1 | contig 48464 bp, 42 predicted proteins | sample LaCtaG_FD_192421 | JGI IMG/M metagenome (GOLD analysis project Ga0247844, IMG submission 192421) | Freshwater microbial communities from meromictic Lake La Cruz, Castile-La Mancha, Spain - LaCruzMarch201714.5m_1 | ecosystem: Environmental > Aquatic > Freshwater > Lake | place: Spain: Castile-La... | reverse complement strand
AGTTAGCGAATTAATAATTAACAGCCAAATTAATTAAGGTTAATTCATCTTTACTTTCAAACATTTATCTTTGAGTATCGTATTGACTTATTGATGATTAGAAGTTTTCTTTCAAACACTAAGTAGTGTAACCAATTTACCAGTCGGAATTTATACCCAAACAGCAGGTAATACTATTATCAGCATGGATGCTACAAAAGCTTCAGGTTTGTCAAAATTATTGCTCACTGATAACGGCGTTAGTCCAGCAACAGTTACCGATTTGTTGTCCTCAAATTATACTTTTACAGCTGATTCAGGAACCAATAATACCCGTTTTTCTATTACTGCCCAGCGAATAGTAACCGATAATAATTTAATTGGTAATGAATTGGGGGAAACAGGTATTTCAATGGTAACCCCGATAGTTATCGGGGGTGGTTTAGTATTGACAAATCTCTCACCTTCAACAACCGTTCGTGTTTACGATACCATTGGACGCATGGTGACAAGCAAAACTTCAACTAACAATACCATGGAAATCAAATTAAATGCTAGAGGTATTTATACCGTTCAATTGCAAAATGGAACATCTATTTCAACAAGAAAAGTAATTTTCTAAATTTCAAACTGATACGATGACTTCAAGTCATCGTTTCAGTTTCATTTAGATTCTAATACTCAAAAAATCACAACCATGACAAATAATTCAAATCAAACAGGCGCACTTCTCCTTTTAGCAGTAGTATTGGGAGCCGCGGTATATGCTTTTATGTTTTTCGGTTCTTCAATGGAACAAACCAATATGTCGGCCAGTTTCGGACAATTGACAAAATCAAAGTCAGTCAATTTGTTGTCCAGCAATAAAGAAGCTGCTGTTGCTGAATATAAATCAAAAGAGATTCGTTCCGATTTATCGGGCGTTTCTTTACCAGTTCACAAAATGAAAAGCACTTCGGGTAGCGATTATGCACAAACTTTGAATCCTGATTTTCCTTCAACAGGAATAGAACAAGCGGATGTACAAGATATGAATGGGCCATCTACCACTCGCACAAACTCCAGCGGAAATTACACCCGCAATCAATCGCAGTCGTTTGCTTTTGGCAATTCGGATGTACAGTACATTTCCAATCCTCAAAACCCGTCTAAATCGGATATTAATGCCTTGCTTCTATTGGACACACACGCAGCAGAAGCTGCCATGACTACCCAACAAGGTTCTAAACGTGCCACTCAAGCATTGGCAGCCAAAACAGCCTCTGTCTCTACAAGCCTAACTGACCCCAAGGCAGCTAAAAAAATTGGTGGTGACCCTGGTGAGCCCGGTGCAAGTTTGCCAATTGGTGATGGTGTTTGGATTTTGCTTGCCTTAGCTGGAGTTTATTCCACATTGCGATTTGCGTTATACGGTTACTCATACTATACTAAATAAACTGTATATCAATTTGTTCTGGAACTGAATATTTCGTACAGTTTCCATTAACCTAAGATTTATTTTCAACATTTTAAGCCCTGTCAGCAGTCATTAGACCCTGACAGCGTTTTGCTATTTTACATCCAAATTTTTGCTCAATTTTGTGGAATGAAAAAACTTTCAAAAATACAATTAATACTTACGGTAGCAGCCATGCTGGCATTAGGAGGTGGAGTATTTATTTTGTTGCCACAATCAGCAGCAAATGCATCATTATTCGGGCAACTCGATAAGTTGTACAACGACTTAAATGTTTTTTCATCTGATAAATCTACGCAAGAAAATAGTTATTCTTCTCTAAGCGATTTCAAATTTCCAAGTTATAAATTGAAGAAAAGCATCGCTTCGTATGAAACATCAATTGTGGAAGATGATTTTACTGCCAGTACTTACTCAGCATCAGAAGTACAAAATAAAACTAAATGCACGATAAAAAGTAATTATGAGAATAATACCAAACCTATGTTTTTTTATAGTTACAACCAACAGGAATCAACTACAAACAATTCTTCGAATAACCGAATCGTATTACCCGCAACAAATGAGTCACATTCTGGTACTACCATAAATTCGAATCACAACGAAATTCAATCAATTGGTATATTTGTAGATAAAACTCAATCCGTTAAGAATATTTCTTCCAATTCATTTTTAGCCAACAACACGCTTACAATAACTACAGAATTATCTGACAATTATTCTCCCATGATGGTCGGTGGTGGGAGTAATCCTGGTGATCCAGGTGTACCAGTTGGCGATGGTACGTGGATATTGCTAATTATGATGTTGGTATATAGTTTAAAAAAATGGTTTTACTGATTTTGTTGTGGAAGCATATCTAAATTGCCAAGAAAGAATAGGATTGGTATTCTAAAATTCTTAGTTTTTCTTTTACCCCTTCCTATTGCGTGAATGTATCTATTTATTCTTTCCCATATAGCATTATTTGCATCTGATTGTATTGTGTTAATAATCACTTTTTAATGACTATCGAACATATCTACCAATTCAGTGATTTCTTTTATGTTTGAATGCAATCCATTCATATGTCAATAAGCGTATATTGATTTTGCTAATTTGGGATGCTTACATTCAATCGATAGAGTAAAACAAGAAACCCGCTGTAAGTATATAACTTACAGCGGGTTTCTAATTATAAATTATGTGGCATTACATACCAAAGCTAAACACGGCAATTTGATTGTAAATGGCACTTACTATACCAACTATCAAAATACCTGCGGTACAAATTATCAAACTGATTTTGGCTGGACCATCGCTGGTTATTTTTTCGATTGGGTTTTCGTTTACATTGATAAACATTGCTTTTACAACCAATAAATAGTAGTAAAGTGAAATGATGGTGTTTAATAAAGCGATAAATACCAATACGTAGAAACCTTGTTCGATCGCAGCAGAGAAAATAAAGAACTTGCTGAAAAATCCTGCAAAAGGAGGAATACCTGCCAATGAGAACAATGCAAGCATCATTACGAAGCTCAATTTTGGGTTGGTTTTGTAAAGTCCATCGTAATCACTCATCTGAACTTTCTTGGTATGTTGCTCAATGATAGAAAGAACACCGAAAGCAGCGAGGTTGGAGAACATATATACCAACACGAAATATACGAGTGACGCCATTCCAAGAGCTGTTCCGCTGATAATGGCCAAAAGTATATAACCCGCTTGAGATATTGACGAGAAGGCCAGGAACCGTTTCAGGTTTTGTTGACGGATGGCAAATAGATTCGCAACTGTAATACTTACCACTGCCAATCCGTAAAGAATTGGTTGCCATTGATTAATGATGTTTCCAAATACTTTCACCAATAAAGTAAATAATACGAATACTGCAGCTCCCTTAGAAATTACCGAAAGGTAAGAGGTGATATTTGTTTGTGAACCTTCGTATACGTCTGGAGTCCACAGGTGGAATGGTACCAATGAAATTTTGAAGAACAAACCTACAGAGAACATGATAAATGCCATGACTTGTAGGGGTGAACCTGTGAAAAGAGTAGCCACATCATTGAAATATAAGGTTCCTGTTGTGCCATAAATCAAAGACATTCCGAACAATGAAATGCTTGAAGCAAAAACAGCCGAAAGTATATATTTTGCTCCAGCTTCAGCCGATTTGCGATTGTATTTGTCAAATGCCACCAAGGTTGCCATTGGGATAGAGGCTGTTTCCAGTCCGATAAAGAACATTAGGAAGTTACCTGCAGAAATCATGAAATACATTCCCAGTAAAGTACAAAGTGTGAGGAAGTAGAATTCGCCACGTTTAATACGGTTGCTGTCTTCGTTCAGGAATTTGTGTGCCTGCAACAATACGATTAGCGTACCAACGTTCAGGATTGATTTTACGTAGGTTTGCATTGGAACATAAGTGAACATGCCACCTGCAATTTCGAATGCTTCACGGGGAACGCAATTCAATACCGTGTGAACAGCAAAGAGTACCAACGCCACCGGTTGAAAATAGCGCAACGCTTTTTCACTGGCAAATATATCGTAAACCAAAAGAAATACAATCACTGCCAACAGTGAAAATTCCTCGCTCATTTGTAAAAAACTACTGTAATCCATGTCTTTATTTTTAGTCACCAGTCAACGGTCGCCAGTCAACGGTCTTTTGTGAATTTATATTTTGTAAAGTCTGTAGTCTGGTGTCTGTAGACTCTAGTCTGTTTTATTTTGCCAATTGTCCCATTACAGGAATCACACTTTCGCCAATCATGCTCGAAATCCAAAATGGAGCAGAACCAAGTGCGAAAATTACTGCGATAAGCGTAATTACAGAAATACGTTCGTACCAAGTAGCATCTGTCAAATGTAAGTGGTGAGCATCTTGTACTTTTCCAAATAAGATTTTACCAACCACACGTAAAATATATACGGCGGTAATTACAATCGACGTACAAGCTACAATGGTCAATACACGGTGAAAAGTATCTGTTTGTTGGAATGAACCAACGAAAATTGTCATTTCGGCAACGAAACCACTCAAACTTGGTAATCCCAAAGAAGCCAAACCTGCAATTACGTAACTTACACCCAAGAATGGCATCACTTTCATCAATCCACCCATTTCGGTAATTAATCGTGTGTGCGTTCTTCCGTAAATCATTCCTATCAAGGCAAAGAAAAGGGCAGTCATTAAACCGTGAGAAAGCATTTGCAGAATAGCACCTGTCATGGCGGTTTGGTTCAACATTAGAATGGCGAAAAGTACCAATCCGCAGTGACTTACTGAAGAATAAGCATTAATATATTTCAAGTCGGTTTGTACAATGGCCGAAAAAGCACCATACACAACGCTAATACCTGTAAGAATAAGGAAAATCCATGACAATTCGTGAGCAGCTTGTGGCATTAAATAAATGGCAACACGGAAACAACCGTAACCACCCAATTTCATCAATACACCAGCGTGCAACATCGAAACTGCAGTAGGAGCGGAGGCGTGACCATCGGGAGACCAAGTATGGAAAGGAAACATGGCACCCAATACACCAAATCCCATAAATGTAAGTGGAAATAAATAATATTGTGCCGACATTGGAATGGTTGTTTTGGCAATTTCCAAAATGTTCATGCTAGTTGCACCCGATTGGAAGTAGATTCCCAAGATACCTACCAACAATAAAGCTGAACCGCCCATAAGCATCAAAGTCAATTTCATGGCACCGTATTCTTTTTTGCCACTTCCCCAAACGCCAATCAACAAATACATTGGTATCAAGGCAATTTCGTAGTACATGAACATGGTAAACAAATCCGTAGAAATGAAGAATCCATAAACACCGATGGACAACAACGAATACCACAAGAAAAATTCTTTTGGTAGTGGGTCAATTTTCCAAGACGCAAATACGCCCGTGAAAACAATGATTGACGTAAGTAACAACATGGCCACTGAAATACCATCAATACCAACAGAATAATGGATATTGAAAGGTGCATACCAAACTGTATCTGCAGTAAATAGCATTGTAGCTACATTGCCTGCAGCACGTTCGGTGAGGTACATGTAAGTAATAATACCCGAAAGTGCCAATAAAAGTGTTGCTCCCGTGGCCATAACGGCTTGGATTTGTTTCCGACTGCATGCTATAAACAAGCCCATCATCATTAAAACCGGTATGAGAACGAATAAGGATAAAAAGTTCATATCTGAAAATTTAAAAATCGTTGAACTATTGAATATGATATATTTAGGTGGACAATTCGCTTCCGTTTGTTAACGGAGCTATCCCATTTACATTTGTGCAAAAAATGCGATTGCTGCAATTAATAATGTTCCCAATAAAAATACAAAGGCATATTGTTGCACTTGACCCGATTGGAATCTTTTGATTTTCACAGAAGTCCATTGCGTAACACCTGCAAAACCATCCATGGTGGCGTCAATTACGTGACGGTCGAACCAGGCAATAGGAGTGGAGATATTATTGAAAATGATTTTCTTGGTAATGAAAATATAAACTTCGTCGATATAAAAACGGTTACTCGCAGCTTTGTGTAGTCCAGCAAAAGTTGTTCCCAATCGAACTGGAATATAACTGTCTTTTTTGTACATGATAGTAGCCAAAGCAATAGAAACTACTGCAATAAGTACACTGATTCCAGCTACCATTGGGTCTAAATGAATGATATATTCAGCACGATCGGCAGTAACAAATTTTCCGAAAGGAATAAATCCAATCACCATTGTTACAATGGCTAAGAAAGTCAAAGGACCAGTGATTACTTTAGGTGATTCGTGTGGAGCATGTTCATGTTTGTGTTCTTTTCCCCAGAAAATATTGTAATAAAGACGGAACATATAAAAGGCAGTCAAACCTGCAATGAAGCTCATAGTTGCACCTAAATACGGACTGAATTCAAAAGTAGCAGCCAAAATTTCGTCCTTACTAAAGAAACCAGAGAAAGGAGGAATACCGGCAATTGCCAAACAAGCTACCAAGAAAGTAATGTTGGTAACAGGCATATATTTGCGAAGTCCGCCCATGTTGCCCATTTCGTTGCTGTGTACAGCGTGAATCACAGAACCAGCGCCCAAGAACAACAAGGCTTTAAACATGGCGTGAGTGAACAGGTGGAACATGGAAGCCATGTAACCCAATCCTTCATGACCTTCAAATCCCGAAACGCCCAGACCAACCATCATAAAACCAATTTGTGATATGGTTGAGAATGCCAGTACGCGTTTGATATCAGTTTGAACGCAAGCAATAACGGCCGCAAAAAGTGAGGTGAAAGCACCTACATAAGCTATTCCGTGTAAAACATCCGGAGCATATTCAAAATAAACAGGGAACAAACGAGCTACCAAGAATACACCGGCAACAACCATGGTTGCAGCGTGGATCAAAGCAGAAACTGGTGTTGGACCTTCCATAGCGTCAGGCAACCAAATATGCAATGGGAACATGGCCGATTTACCAGCACCACCGATAAAAATAAGTCCCAATGCCCAGCTCATAACCGAAATTCCCATGAAGGAAACACCTGCAGTGCTAGCAAAAACAGTTTCATCTCCCGAGGTAAGAATGCCGAAATCAAATGTTTTTGTATAGAATGAAAGTACCAGAATACCAATCAAGAAACCTAAATCGGCAAAACGAGTAACAATAAATGCTTTTTTTGCGGCAGCAACTGCTTCTGGTTTGGTATAGTAGAAACCAATTAATAAGTAAGACGAAACGCCCACTAATTCCCAGAAAATATACATTTGAAAGATATTGGTAGCAATTACCAATCCCAACATTGAGAATGTAAAGAGCGAAAGGAACGCATAATATCGTTGGAATCCCCATTCACCTTTCATGTAGCTCAAACTGTAGATGTGAACCATCAACGAAACAGTTGTGATTACTACCAACATCATTACAGAAATTGGGTCCAGCAAAATGCCCAAATCAATGTGTAAATCGCTCGTGAAGCGCAACCATTCGATGTGAAGTGGAATCACTTTTTCGAAAACTCCAGCTACTTTGTGCATTGTGAAATACTCCCAGGCGGTAGTGTACGAAAGTGCTGTGATAATACTCAAAACAGTGGTACCGATAAATCCGGCAACTCTAGGTTTCCATTTCGAATCTACAACTCCCAAAACTATAAAACTAAGTAGCGGAAGTAAAATTATTAATAATGTATATTGCATCTTTGTCAATTAAAAATTGATAATTAATAATTAAGAATTTTGGTCTTAACTTATGTGATTGTTTTAAACTGCGTCTTAATTCCCCTTTAGGGGTTAGGGGCCAATTATTCTTTCATTTCGTCCAAATTTCCTACTTCAACGCTTGTCCAGTTACGGTAAATGTTGATAATAATGGCAATGGCTACAGCTGTTTCGCAAGCTGCAATGGCTATTGTAAACAATGTAAAGAAGAAACCTTCCATTTGCCCCGGATACAAGTAGCGGTTAAAAGCCACAAAGTTGATGTCGGCAGCATTTATCATTAATTCTACTGAAACCAGAATCATGATTAGACTCTTACGTGTCAAGAACCCGTAAACGCCTGCAAAGAACATTATTAAACTTACCCCTAAGTAAGCTTCAATTGGAACAACACCCATAATAGTTGATAGTTGATAGTTAGTAGTTGATAGTTGATAGTGTAAATCAGCAGTAATTATAGTTGTCAACTGTCAACTATCAACTGTGAACTGAATATTATCGTTTTCTGGCAATCATCAAAGCACCCACAATACAAGCCAACAGCAATACACTGATAAACTCGAATGGCAACAGGTATTGATATTTGTTGGTTCCCATCAATGTATGACCAATGTCTTGAACTTTAATTTCAGCAGGTACAAAATAGGTATACGCCTTATTTATATTCCAATAAATCACATGTCCGCAAAACGCCAAACCAACCAATGATGTAAAAGCTGCAACCACTCTACGGATTGGTAATTCTGTTTTTACTTGTTCGCCAGGTCTGTTGGTAAGCAAAATTGCAAAAATAAACAACACCATGATACCACCTGCATAAACCGCAATTTGCACGGCGAATAAGTAGTGATAACCCAACAGCAAGTACAATCCCGCAGTTCCCAACAATACGAATAATAAATAGGTTGCCGAGCGAATAATTTGCTTAGAAGTAACTGCCATTACAGAGAAAATTGCAATTACTGCCGCTAAAATGTAAAATATAATTTGTTGTGCCATAATGTTTTATGTCTATTGTCTGATGTCTAAAGTCTAATGTCTTATTTTTGTCTTTATAATCGATATTGAAAAAGTAGTTTGCCTTTAAATTTTATTTTTTCTTGACTACTTTTTTTACCGGAGCAGTTTTTTTCTCAACTACAGGTTTCACTGCTTTTGCTTCAGCAACGGCTTCCACTAGAAGTTCTACTGCTTTGGGTGCTTTTGCTTTAACTACAGGTTCAGTTACAACTACTTCTGGTACTATAACTTCAGCAACTGGTGCAGCTACTTCTATTTCTGGTGCTTTTTCCTCAACAACAGGTTCAGCAATTGTTTCAACCACTTTTTCTGCTTTGGCTTCAGCCACTGCTCCAACCAATAATTCAACAGCTGAAGCAACTTTTACAACTGGTTCAACTTTTACTTCCGGTGTTGCAACAACTTTAACCTCAGCAACAGGAGCTGCTTTCGGCTCAACTGGTTTTACTTCTTTTTTCTTTTCACGAAGTTTTGAACCTTCATGATTTAAAGTTTGAATCAATTTACTACGTGTAAATACAGCATTTTCAAAAGTGTTTTCAAACTTGATAGCATCTGAAGGACAAGTAATAACGCAGAGGTTACAAAAAGTACACATGCCTAAATCCCAAACGTATTTGTCTATGATTTTTTTCTTTTTGCCGTCTTCCAAATCTATCATTTTGGAAATAACCTGAATGGTACCGTTTGGACAGTTCATTTGGCAAATACCGCAAGCTGTACATGCGTGTTCGTTACTGGCATCATGCGGCATAACTAATTCAGCACGAAAACGGTCTGAAATAACCAATGTGTCGCGGTTCTCAGGATATTGATTGGTAACTTTCTTTGTCCACAATTCTTTCCACGTCACACTCATTCCAATGAGCAATGACTTGATACCTGCGAATAAGCCTTTGAAGTATTTTAAAATTGATTTCATCTTTATATTTTCAATTGATTCATTTACTATTTACTATTTCTTAGTTTACAAAATAAATACTAAGAATCCGTACTATTTAATTCCCCCTTCGGGGGATTTAGGGGGCTTTTAAAATAAACTTGGAAACAAATCCGTCAAAGTCAATCCTGTCAAAACAATGATGACCATTACAAATATATTCACCAAATTAATAGGTAATAAGTATTTCCATTCAAGGTTCAATAATTGGTCGATACGCAAACGAGGGAATGACCAACGAACCCACAAACTTAAGAATATCAATACTGAAGTTTTACCCAGGAACCAAGCGTATGAAGGAATGTACCACATTATCTGGTTGAAAGCATCCAAACCGTGAATTTGTATTGGCATCCATCCACCCAAAAATACGGTGGTAGCAATGGAAGCAATAATAAACATGTTCAGGTATTCAGCCAAATAGAAGAATCCAAATTGCAAACCAGAATACTCTGTGTGATAACCAGCTGTCAATTCCGATTCAGCTTCTGGTAAGTCGAAAGGTCCACGATTGGTTTCAGCATGTCCAGAAATCAGGTAAATGATAAATGCTACAAATGAAGAAATATGTCCGTTGAACAAGTTCCAGCAGAATTCTTGTTTGGCAATCATTTCTGAGAACGACATTGTTCCTGTCAAAACCACTATTGTCATTAAGGCAAATCCTGCCGATAATTCGTAACTCACAAACTGCGCACCACTTCGCATGGCACCAATCATGGAGTATTTATTGTTACTTGACCAACCTGCCAATAGCACACCGATAATTCCCAACGAAGAAACAGCAGTTACATAAAATACGCCAATGTTGAAATCGATGGCATGTAATGCTTTTCCGAAAGGAATAGCGCCAAAAGTCAACATAGAAGCCGCAATCATGAAGAAAGGCGCTGCATAAAACAGGAATTTATCTACATTGTTGATATGAATGATTTCCTTGAGCAAAATCTTTATCATATCGGCCACACTCTGCAATATGCCGTATATTCCTACACGGTTAGGACCAAAACGCGCCTGGAAAAATGCAGTCACTTTGCGCTCAACATAAATAAGTATCAACGCAAAAACAGCATAAGCGGCCATTAAAGCCACGCCCACAAGCACAAATTCAATCAGTAGTGCCCAAAATTCAGGCATACTCGCTCTCAGCGTTGTGTCTAACCAGCTTAACAGGTTTGTAAATTCTAAGGGTTGTAACATAATATTTTTTTTGTCCACTGTATTTTTTTTGTCCACTGTCCACAGTCTCCTGTCTACAGTCTTTGTTATTTTTTTTTTTCAGTCGTCGGTCTTCAGTCTTTTGTCTGTAGACCGGCGACTGTAGACCGGTGACATTTTTTATCTGTCAATATCAGGAATCACATAGTCCATAGAACCACCGATACCTATAAAGTCGGATATTTTTTCATTCTTGCAAATCAAAGGCATAATAGATACCAAGGCCATTGACGGTGATCGGAACTTCATGCGATAAGGCGTTTTTTCGCCACGACTTTCAATGTACACGCCAAATTCACCTCTACAAGCTTCTATGCGTTGGAAGTATTCTCCTTCAGGCAATTTGATAATCGCTTTTGTTTTTGCCAATACCTCACCTGCAGGGATATTGTCAATCAATTGCTCGATAATGTGCAATGATTGTTCAATTTCGTCCAAACGGTTCAAATATCTTGCGTAAGAATCACCTTCCGTGCGCAAAACTTCTTTGAATTCAACTTTTCCGTAAAGTGAGTAGGGTTGATGTTTACGAATATCGCACGACCAGTTAGAACCACGACCGGCAGGACCAGTAACAGCATAATTGATAGCATTTTCTTTCGACATTTTACCAATTCCCACCATACGACCCAATGCAATTACGTTGTGTGAAAAGAAACGGTCATATTCAACCAATTTTTCACGCATGTAAGGAATGAATGCTTTTACGTCTTTTTGAAATTCAGCATAAATATCGAACATTACTCCACCAATCACATTTTGATTGATAATTAAACGTCCACCGCAAGTCTTGTCAAAAATGTCAAGGATAATTTCGCGTTCACGCATGCCATAAATAAAAGCAGTTGTTGCGCCCAAGTCATTGGTCTGACAAGCCCATGCCAAACAATGCGAATCGATACGGTTCAACTCATCCATAATGGTACGGATATATTGAGCTCGTTCTGGAACTTCAATTTGTGCCGCTTTTTCAACACACATACACAAAGCATGGCGGTTGATATTGGCCGAAAGGTAATCCAAACGGTCGGTAAAGTGAAGTATTTGTGGGTAAGTAAGATTTTCGCTTAGTTTTTCGATACCACGGTGAATATAACCACTGTGAACATCAATCTTCTTTACTGATTCACCGTCCAATGCTGTGCGGAAGTGCATAACACCGTGAGTAGAAGGGTGTTGTGGTCCGATATTGATAATATAATCGTCAGCATCAAAGATGTTTACTGTTTCCTCCACCAATTTGCCATCGGCAGTTTTCATGATGCGAGGTGCAGTATCATCCATTTCCTTACTTACCAACGAAAGTGGATTCAGTTCAGGATTGGCATCGTAATCTTTGCGTAATGGATATCCCACCCAGTCGGCGTTAAGGAAAAACTTACGCATGTCGGGATTGTTGATAAAACGGATTCCCAGCAATGCGTACACTTCACGTTCGTTGAAATGAGCAGTTTCGTATAAATCGGTAATAGAATACAACAAAGGATTTACTCTGTCAGCTGTTCCAGTTTTCAAAACTATTTCTTTCGAAAGGTCTTTTGAACAAGAAAGTAGGTAGATAACACCTAGTTTTTCGCCCCAGTCCATTCCAATCAATTTTACCAGAAAATCGAATGGCAACGCCGCATTGTCGCGAAGCGTTTGTGCCAAAAGATGCAGTTTATTTGGTTCTACCGTTACTGTCAGGATGGTTTTATCCTCGATAACAGCTTCTGGAAGAATATTTAATATTAGCTTTTTAATGTTTTCCATTTCTTTTTATGTCTAAAGTCAAATGTCTAAGGTCAAATGACTCACCTGTTTTTTTCTAAGGTCAAATGACTAAAGTCCGATTTTATAAATCAATGTAACATGTCTAAAGTTTAAGTCTTTTGACCTTAGACCTTTGACTTGAGTCCTTTTCTATCTATCCTGATTTCCCAAAAATTGCTCCACTTTAATTTTGCGTTGCAATTGCATTAAGCCATAAAACAATGACTCAGGGCGTGGAGGGCATCCTGGAACATATACATCCACAGGAATAATTTTGTCAACGCCATTTACAACGTGGTATGAATTTACAAACGGACCACCAGAAATAGCACAAGCACCCATGGCCAATACGTATTTAGGTTCAGCCATTTGGTCGTACACACGTTTAATAAGTGGCGCCATTTTGTGAACCATTGTACCGGCAACAATCATTAAGTCGGCTTGACGAGGACTGTTACGGGTAACTTCCATTCCAAATCGGGCAATGTCATGATGCGCACAAGCAGTAGCCATAAATTCGATACCGCAACAGCTGGTGGCGTAAATCAACGGCCAGATCGAGTTAGAACGACCCCAATTGATTAATTCATCCAATTTACTTAACACAACGTTTACACCATTGGCTTCAAGCTCTTTAATGCATGATTCCAGGTATTCGTTGTCTTTAAATTCTGCGGTTGGAATTCCCTTGATATTTATATTGTTTAAATCCATTTTAATACTCCTTTCTTCCAGGCATAGGCAAGTCCCAAACCAAGAATGACGATGAAAAACATTATGCTATACAATCCCTGAAAACCCAAATCGCGTACCACGGTAGCCCAAGGGAACAGGAATATTGCTTCCACATCGAACATTAAATACAAAATGGCGTACAGGTAATAACCTACCTTGAATTGCATCCAAGAAGTACCGGTGGTTGGAATACCACATTCGTAAGGTTCACCCTTTTGGAGGTTAAATGATCGGGGGGCTAATAAGATTGCCATACCCAGACCGACTATGACAAGCGTAATTCCTGTGAGGAAAACGACTAAGAAAAGCGATAAACTGCTCATATAAATGAATGAATTTAAGTTGCTTAAAAAACGCTGCAAAGGTAATCACAAATAATTCGAAAAATCTCCTTGTTGGCGTTAAAAAACACCTGTTTTGCAATACCGACATTGCAAAGTAAAGAACGTTGAAGTTTGTATTAAATGATTGAAATACAAATTAGTAAATTGGAATCATTCCATAACAGTCTATATTATTTTATATCTATTATAAACTTTTATGAATTTGACGGCGAACTTTTTTGAATCTTCAAGTATTTTTCGACCCTATAAAAACTACTGCTTTGATAGGATTGTGTGTAAAAGGACCCAAAACTTCAAACTTAGCATCTATCGTGATGTGGTTAAATTTGAAGTTTTGGGTGATTTTTTAAGGGATATCAGTATTATTTCTCCCAGTCACTGGTTGGTCTGCAAGTACACACCAAATTTCTGTCACCGAAAGCATTATCAACCCTTGCCACATTAACCCAGAACTTATTTTCGGCAACCCAAGCAGTTGGATAGGCAGCTTTTGCTCTGCTGTAAGGATGGTTCCATTCGTCCGAAACGATAGAGTATTCAGGATGTGGAGCGTTCAATAACACATTGTCGGTAGCATCGGCAGTTCCATCTTCAATTTCTTTTATTTCTGCATAAATCTGAAGCATGGCATCGGCAAATCGGTTCAACTCAGCCAATGATTCACTTTCCGTTGGCTCTATCATCAAAGTGCCATGCACGGGAAACGAAAGGGTGGGAGCGTGGAAGCCATAATCCATCAATCGTTTGGCGATGTCGCCTTCTGTAACGCCCGAAGTAGCTTTGAAGTTACGTGCTTCCAGAATTAGTTCGTGTCCCACACGGCCATTTTCGCCGGTATAAAGCACTCCGTAACTATCTTTCAGACGAGCAGCCAAATAATTGGCATTCAAAATGGCTATTTTCGTAGCTTGCGTCAAACCTTCCTCGCCCAACATTCTAATGTATCCATAAGTAATCGGCAATACGCTGGCACTACCAAATGGTGCTGCCGAAACGGTGTTTTGTCCGTAAGTTTTGCTTGGTAAAAATGCTGCCAAATGTTCGGCCACGCAGATTGGACCAACTCCCGGACCGCCACCACCATGAGGAATGGCAAAGGTTTTGTGCAAATTTAAGTGGCAAACATCTGCGCCAATTGCTCCTGGATTAGTGAGTCCAACTTGTGCATTCATATTGGCACCATCCATGTAAACCTGTCCGCCATTGGCATGAATAATTTCACACATGTCTTTGATATGTGCTTCGAAAATACCATGTGTGGAAGGATAAGTAATCATACATCCTGCCAATTTATCTTTGTTGGCTTCCGCTTTTTCTTTCCAATCAGTCAAGTCAGTATTTCCATTTTCGTCGCATTTTACAACAATAATTTGAAATCCAGCCTGTACAGCACTTGCTGGGTTCGTTCCGTGTGCCGAAGAAGGAATCAACACCGTATTTTTTTCAGTCTCGCCTCTCGATTGGAAGTATGAACGCAAAGTCATCAGTCCTGCATATTCTCCGGCAGCACCAGAGTTTGGTTGCAAACTACAAGCTGCAAAACCAGTAATGGCTGTCAGGTATTTTTCAAGTTCTGAAATCAATTCATTGTAGCCTTCAGTTTGGTCGGCTGGTGCCAAAGGGTGAATTCCACCAAACTCAGGGCGACTTAAAGGAAGCAATTCCGAAGCTGCGTTCAACTTCATGGTACATGAACCAAGCGAAATCATGGAGTGTGTCAACGAAATATCACGACGTTCCAGTTTCTTGATGTAACGCATCATTTCCGTTTCGCTGTGATAGTTGCTAAAAACTTCATTCGTCAAGAAATCTGATTTTCGCTCAAAGCTTTCGTCAAATGAGTTTAATTCTTCCAAATCCTCTTCGTCAGCATAAACAGCTGCATTATCGGCTGCCGTAGCAAGAATTTCTATCAAGGTATTTACATCATCAATATCGGTGGTTTCGTCAAAGCTGATGCCGATTTCACCAGTTGCAAAATAGCGGAAATTCACTTCATATTCCAATGCAATTGATTTCAGTGTTTCCACCGTAACTTCTTCTGGCAAAGTTATTTTCAATGTGTCAAAGAAGTTCTCATTTTCCTGAGAATAACCATACACAGGCAAAATCTCATTGATATAAGTAGCGATGGCATGAATGCGCTGAGAAATTGATTTGATTCCAGCAGCTCCATGATAAACGGTGTAAAAGCCAGCCATGGAAGCCAGCAATGCTTGAGCGGTACAAATATTCGAAGTGGCTTTTTCGCGTTTAATATGTTGCTCACGGGTTTGTAGTGCCATTCGCAAGGCGCGTTTACCGTTCACATCTTTGCTTATTCCAATAATACGACCGGGCATATCGCGTTTAAATTCTTCGCGGGTAGCAAAATATGCAGCCGACGGACCACCAAATCCCATTGGAATTCCCCATCGTTGTGTAGAACCAAATACAATATCAGCACCCCATTCTCCGGGAGGAGTTAGCAATGCCAAGCTTAATAAATCGGCTGCCACAGCCACTTTGCAGTTTTTTGCATGTGCTTCTGCAACAAATTCAGCATAGTCTTCGATGTTTCCGTTTGCATTTGGATACTGAATAATGGCACCATAATGTCTCTCGGAAAAATTCATACTGGCATAATCACCAATTTCTAGTTGAATTCCTTGCGCCTCGGCACGTGTGTGAAGCACTGCCAAAATGGATGGGAAAGTATTTTCGTCAACAAACAGCTTGTTGGCGTTGTTTTTTATTTGGTCACGGCTACGCAGATTGAGCATCATGGTGGCAGCTTCCGCTGCAGCAGTTGCTTCGTCAAGAAGTGAGGCATTCGCAAGCGGAAGTGCCGTAAAATCTGATACCGCAGTTTGGAAATTTAGTAAAGCTTCCAATCGTCCTTGTGAAATCTCGGCTTGATAAGGTGTGTAGGAAGTATACCACGACGGGTTTTCAAAAACATTACGTTGAATAACTGCCGGGGTGCAGGTATCAAACCAGCCTTGTCCGATATAGGTTGTGAAAAGTTGATTTTTGGAAGCAATTTCTGCAATGTGCTCGGCAAATTGTCTTTCGGTAAGTGCTTCAGGTAACTCAATCGCTTTTTCCAGTCGAATGGATGCAGGGATGGTTTGAGCAATCAATTCATCGAGGGTTTCTACTCCAATTTCTTGAAGCATAAATGCTTCGTCTTTCTCCGAAATGCCTATGTGGCGAGCTTGCAGCAAGTCTTTCATGATATGTAGGGATTATTTTTTCAAGCCGCAAAGGTACTTTTTTCTTTTTGAAAGAAATTGAAAATGTTTAAAAAGATATGAACAAAATCAAGGTATTTTTACTGATTTACAACCTGTAACTTATATCCCGAAATTGTCACGATTAGTCGTAAAAAAATACGTTTTTGTGACAATTTTAATTTTTCCATAAACCAATTCTATCTTAGATTGTTTACTTTTGTAGGTATGTAAATTATTTCAAATTGAAAACTTAAAACCACTATACAAATGTCTATTGGATTTTATAATAAGAACTGTTTTTATCCATTCATAATGGGTACAATTGTACCTGTTCTTGTTTGTGATAATTAAATTAGCAAAAAGTTTGAAATAGTAAATTGATAAATAGTAAATTAAAGATATGCTTCGCGATATACGTAAACATTACATTTTTTCTTCTCTCGACGAACAAAATGTGCTTTCAAATCCTTTCGACCAATTTGATGTATGGCTACAGGAAATACTTAAAAGTGAGCAACTTGAGCCCACAGCCATGGTGCTTTCAACGGTAGATGAACACTTTCAACCTCATTCCAGGGTTGTTTTATTGAAGGAATTGACCACAAAAGGTTTTGTTTTTTATACCAATTACGAAGGAAATAAAGCGCATCAAATGCTTCAAAATAAGCATGTTTCCTTGTTGTTTTTTTGGCCAACCATGGAGCGACAGGTTAGGGTGGTTGGAACGGTTGAAAAAATCAGTGAACTAATCTCGGCTGCTTATTTTTCCTCACGACCTCTTGACAGTCAATTAGGTGCTTGGGCATCGCCACAAAGTCATGTGATTCATTCAAAGGATTTTTTGGAACAACAGTTCAAGTATTATCAGGAAAAATTTGGTGATACTATACCTAAACCACCGCATTGGGGTGGATATGTAGTGAAGCCAACGTCGTTCGAGTTCTGGCAAGGGCGCCCTAATCGATTGCACGACAGGCTCTTGTTCACGAAAGTAAATGGAGAATGGGAAATATCGAGATTGGCACCTTGATTTTGAAAGGATTGTAAGAATAGTTAAAACTGGTCACTTAACCCACCAATCTGTCTCCACCATTTGTCCTAATAAAATATCATATCAGACGATATAGAAGCTTCATATCAAAACAGGTAAATTTTGCTCAATATGAATTGTTATCTATTAGTCTGAACAAATATATAGTATATAATCGGCTTCATTTGAGTTATTTTGCAACTGTAATAACTCATTAAATTATAACATCTATATATCATGATAAACCACGCTACAAATTTTCTGAAATTATCATTCCTGCTATTCCTGCTTATACTTACCTCTGGTATAAAAGCCAATGTAAGTATTACCTACCCAATAGCTGATAGCATGGTTATACAGCGCAATATGCGGGTTCCGATTTGGGGAATAGCATCAGCTGGTGAGAGTGTACAGGTTTCATTCAATAATCAGATTAAAACGACTACAACAGCCGCTAATGGAAAGTGGAAAATTGTGTTGGATTCGATGGTTGCTGCAGGACCACTCACCATGACGATAAAAGGCATCAATACCATTACGGTTAAAGATTTATATGTGGGGGAAGTGTGGAACTGTGCCGGTCAATCCAATATGGACTTAAGGCTGAATGATTATGTATACAATTCTTATAATGTAACCTATGCCGATACCATTAAGGCTGCACGAAATCCACTTTTAAGATATTTTGATGTCAGGTACACGTCTATGAGTAAGAATATGGGATGGCATGCCATAACACCCACTACCGCCGGTGGCTGTTCAACAACCGCTTATTTTTATGGCAAAATGCTGCAAAAGCGCTTGGGGTGTGCGGTTGGATTATTAGTCACTGCGGTTGGCGGAACATATCTCGAACGTTGGTTTGATCCGGCAACACTTGCCGCCAACCCCGGAATGGTCCTCCCAAAAGGTTTTACAACCCCCGGAGATATGTATAATTCATTTGTAGCGCCTGTAGTACCTTTCGCAATAAAAGGAACGATTAGTATGCTTGGTGAGCAAAATGCAGGTGACTCCATAACTGCGGCTTTGTATGGTGCTCGCTTTGAAATGCTTATTAAAGGCTGGCGTGCCGCATGGGGACAAGGAGATTTTCCTTTTTATTATGGTCAGATTACCATGTATAATCCACCGGGGGCTGTTGATACTTTGAGTCCAATTATCAAAGTTCGTGAAGGACAACGCTGTGCACAAAAGGTTGTTAATACAGGTATGACCGTGAACGTTGACTTAAGTTCCAGTCAATGGCATTTTTCAAATAAATATGAAGCCGGCAGAAGACTCGCATTACAAGCACTTTCTAAAACCTACGGGCTTATAGGTTTTGAGAATTCAGGGCCTGTATTTAATTCATTTGGGGTACAGGGAAGCAAAGTACGTGTACTGTTTGATCACGCAGGAAGTGGGCTGAAAACCAACGATGGAGCTGCACCAACCTGTTTTTATATTGCCGGTCCCGATAAAATATGGTATTCGGCAACTGCCCTAATTGACAGCAACAAAGTGGTTCTTTCAAATGCGTCGGTTATAAATCCTATAAAAGTTTGTTATGGTTTTGGTAAATCTCCAAAATCAAATTTATTCAACAATGACAATCTACCTGCTTCCGAGTTTATGTCGGATAACATTGCATGGCAGGGAAATAAGATAAATCAAACCTTATCGTTTACCGAAGTGCTAGCGATTAGATGTGGTGCTTCCGATTTTGATGCCGGTGCAAAATCCACCTCAGGATTACCCATCAGCTACGAATCGAGCAATCCAGCTGTGGCTACCGTTACTTCCAAAGGCATGATACATCTCACTGGATCCGGAACCTGCAAGATAAGAGCATCCCAACCGGGAGATTCTATTTACCGACCATCAATAGGCTTAAACTTGTTAATGAATGTATTGAAAGGGTACCAAATCGTACAGTTTGATTCTATTCCGGTTCAAACTTATGGTGCCGACGATATTAGTTTGAATTCCTCCACAAGTTCTGGATTACCCATTATCTATACAAGTACCAATACGGCAGTTGCAACGGTTCAACCGACGGGTAAAATTCATATCGTGAGCGCTGGAAGCAGTTCGATAAGAGCCGCTCAAAATGGAGACAATTTTTATTTAGGGGCAAGCATTAGTCGGCCATTGTTAGTAAATAAAGCACAACTAAATGTCCAACCGGCAGACACAACACGAACTACAAACGCTATAAATCCACCCTTCCGACTCATTTATTCAGGTTTCGTGAGAAATGATTCTGTATCAAAACTAATTACCAAACCAGTGGCTTCCTGTTTGGCAGATGTATCAAGCCCTGAGGGAAACTATCCTATTACAGTTTCAGCAGGAAATGATTTAAATTACAATTATGTGTACCAAAATGGAACACTGACAATTGTAAATCCTTCAGCAGTAGAATCAGTAGAGGCATCAAACGTGTACTTATACCCAAATCCAACAAAAAACACATTGTTTGTTTCTGTGAATGGTACCGAAGAAAAAGAATTGACCATTTTGAATTTACAGGGCAGTAGTCTTTACCATCATAACCTAACAACAAATGATTCAAAAATAGACATTGGCTTTTTGATGCCCGGCATATACTTTATAAAAATATCTAACCATCAAAATGTAGTGCTTAGAAAAATCATAAAGTTGTAACGAAGAATTCGAAATTTATAAATTTAGCTTGACGACTAAGGAAGGAGTGTGAGCCAAACTAAACAATACCAACTAATTACGATACGTCCAACTAAGTAACTAGTAATTCAAAAGTGAATTAATTATTGTTTAATTCCAAAATAACAATCCTTACGAATGTATCGGATTTAAATCAACCGACAATCCCAATGCACCCACAATGCGGTAGAAAGTAGATACCTTAGGTTCGGTTTTTCCATTTTCAATGCGTGAAATGTACGATTTGTTTGAACCGACACGTTTTGCAAGTTCTTCTTGCGTCAGATGTGCATTTTTACGTGCATCCTCAATAAGTTTTCCTGTAAAGAATGCCTGTGCCTGTTCTGTGAATTTTACTCTTGATGCAGTTCCTACTACACCATATTCTTTGTCAAGTGTCTCGTTTACAGTTGGATAATTTCTAACTTTATCCATATTAATTTTTTTTCTATCTATCTTATTCATAAAAAGTCCTCCATTAATTTTTGCGCTATTGCTATTTGTTTATCGTAATCACCAGTTGATTTTTTGATAAAACCATTCAATAAAACAATTTCATTTGCATTTATAAAGTTTTCATTATCAATGGTGAAAAGTATAATTCGGTATTCATTATCTACTGATACTCGCATTTCATAGAATTCAGTATTTACAAGGCTTTTCACAAACTTCGAACTAACATTTTTTTCAGTACGAATGTGTTCGAAAACATAATCCACTTTTTTCTTAGCCCTTATGTTGAGGGAATTATAAAATGAATCAAATGCTGATGTCTTGTACATTACTCTTTCCATGCTGCAAAGATAAGTATAAAGTTGCTCAACTGTACAACCCATACAATAATAATTCTCAATCAAAGTGTAATATTTAACGCAACAGCTCCGTTTATGGCTTATGGACTCTCGTTCTAACTAGTTATACTTTCACGTCATTCTCATAAGTTGGACGTCCCGTTGTTGGGGTTTTTCCCCACCCACTAGCAACGCCCATTTTTTGAACATCTAATCAATTACATATCCGGTTGGACGGGGGTAATAATCTTTACCATCAAAACTTAACAACGAATGATTCAAAAATAGCCATTGGCTTTTTGATGCCCGGCATATACTTTATAAAAATATCCAACCATCAAAACGTAGTGCTTAGAAAAATCATAAAGTTGTAATGGGATAAATTCTTAACTAGTATAAAGGGCTGAATCTTAATTTAAGATTCAGCCCTTTATAAAACGTCATGGTCACGTTTCGCGGTTGGGTACAAAAAAAAGCACTAAGCTAAATATATTTAATGGCCTCTTTGACAGTCATTTTTTCTTTGATGTTTCTGGATTTTGCCAGTTGATTACAAACAGTGATAATGCCATTATCAAGTACGTCCTGCCCGTTAAATATTTCTGCACTCATGCAGTCAACCGTACATGCAAGGATTCCAGCATCACTCAGAGACTCAAGACTTTTTATTCCGGCATTATTTTTACCGATTCCGGCATCATTAAAAAACACGGCTTTAAGGCGATGTTTCTGAGCATAATGCCCTGCGCTTATACCACCATGTGATCCACATACAACGATATCTCCTGAATTGATCTCGTTTAAGAAAGTGATACTATCGGTTACCGTGATGCTCACTCCATCAATTTGCGTATGAATTTGTTTTTTTAGGTATACTTTGCTATTGTTTTCTTTCTCAGCATTACTAAGAGGTTCAAAATTCTTATTTTCTTGAGTCGAAGTAGGGAGATCAAACCTATTAATTATTTTTGCAACGGCTTCTTGCACAGAATCGCCGGGTTGGATCCCTACTTCTTCTGCAAAGGTATTGGTGTGACTTATAATTCCGCTTTCCCAGGTATCGCGGGCAACACCAATCTCGGCGCTATTGTGATCAACAGCACAGGCCAGAATATTCTCAGCCTCATAATGTGAGAGACCACTGATGCCTGCCTGATTTTTGCCTATACCAGCATTGTTGAGAAAAACCGCTTTGACATGGCCGTTTTTTAGCTTTCGGGCAAAAGTCCCATTGTCACCACAATGCGATGCGCACACAAGAATCGGACTTGTATTGTCAGGTTGTAAATCACCTAAACTATCCAGCAATATTACAGCTTCAGGTAATTCCATTTTATTTCTTTGTTGATTAAATATTTAGGCTCTATTCTAAGAAATGGTTGATAGTTTGTTATTATTATTTTTACAATTGTCAACAAAAATATGAGAGCAAAAGAATAGAACGCTGATTTACACGGATTTTCATATTCAATAGCGGATTTCAATACGGATTTAAAATTGACTTCGTCAATTGATTTTAGAGAAAAATCAAAAATGCTTGCATTTTTTTCTTATCCGTTTCTTATCCGCTAAACCAGCGTAAATCAGCGTTCTATTCTTATTCTTACTAGTATAAACCTCAAATTGATTTTTTTAGAACTCACATACTATCAACCAAATTTTAAAATAGAGCCAATAGTTATTGATTAATTTCTGCAAGTTCAGCGCGGGCAATCGATATTCCCTTTTCGTATGCTTTTATATTTCCTTCAACAAACTTTTCAGGAACGCTTTCCTTCACTATATGAATCATCTCATCGTGCGAATAACGTCTAAACTCAGCATAGAATCCAAGCATGACAATATTCATCATTTTGCTGATATCAAAATCCGAACTTTTGTTCTCTTCTGGATCAACAATAAATGTTTTCTTTCCCGATATCTTTATTAGCTCTGTTTTAGATTCAGGCATATCTTTTTCCAGTCTGGTGTTTACGCTGGAAGTGGTTAACTCAAAGGTGCTTGAGAAAATGACACCATCGTCTTTCAGGCAATGCAAATACCGAAGTGTTTCCGTTTGTTCAAAAGATAAAAGGTAATCTACATCGCCGGCTTTGATAAAGGGAGATAATACCGGCTTGTTTGAATACCGGAAATGGCTTTCGACTCCACCACCACGTTGTCCTAATCCAATTACATCAGATATTTTTAACTCATAACCAAGTTTCATATAAAACTTGCTTAAAAGGTTACTGAAAAGGAGAATTCCTTGTCCTCCTACACCAGCTATGATAATATTTTTTCCTGTGTCCTGCATTTTTATGATTTTATTGCGTCAAACTTACATGCCGTAGAACATAATCCACAGCCCACACAAAGATCCTCGTTAATAATTATTTCAACTTTTCCGTCTTTGCCTTTTTTACTCTCTATCGCTAAACATCCAATCTTTATACATTTCCGACATTGTGTACAAAGATCCTGATCAATAGAATAAGGGTCACCTTTAGGCAGCTTAAATTTGGTTACACACGGTTTTTGTACAATAACTACCGAATTTGTATTTGCATTTACCGCATTTAGAATAGCCTTTTCGAGATTTTCAAATTCGTACGCATCTACGGTTACTATATCTTTTACACCAATGGCTTCGCATACTTTGGCAATTTCCAGTTTATTTTCCGGTTTGTAATTAAACCCAAACTCACTGGAGGCCACATGTTGACCACCGGTCATCGCAAGGCAGCTATTGTCAACAATAATCGTAGTTGACTGACTGTCGTTGAAAATCAGATTCATCAGTCCGTTGATTCCGGTTGCCCAAAAACCACCATCGCCTATCATACCCACAAATTTTTCTTTGTGATCTGTTGCCACGTTGAAACCATGAGCCAGCGCAATGCTCGACCCCATGCATTTTTGTAGTTGATAAGATTCCATATGAGGAAAGCACCCGATTAAACCACAGGTAACATCGGAAGCCGCCTTGATTTTGTGTTTTCTTAATATTTGTGATATGAAGAGGTGTGAACATCCGGCACAACTAACCGGCAGTCTAAATGGAATACCTTCCATAAGCGTTCTTTTTGGTGCGTCCGGAATGAGTTTTTCCTCAATAATATCCGGAGTGAAACGCATCATTTCGGGGAATTTAGGGAATAATTCTTTTCCAGTTACCGCAATTCCCAAATCCTTGATATTCTTTTCCATTATATCATGACCATCTTCAATCACATAGAGTTTCTCAACATGTTTGGCCAATTCCCGAATCAACTTTTCAGGTAGCGGCATAACCAGACCCAGTTTTAAAATTGATGCATCGGGCAAAACCTCTTTTGTGTAAAAATAAGGAGTTCCTGCTGTAATTACCCCAATCTTTTTACCCTTCAATTCCAGTTTGTTAATATCGAAGTCATTGCAGTCAGCAGCCAGGCGCTTCATATGTGCCGGAAAATCATTGAAGCATTTGGTCAACTTTGGATGTTCAGAGCCTTTTGCATTCATCATCATGGTTGTCATGATAACCTTGCTGAAACTTACTTTATATTTACTTCTGCATTTTGCTTCGTAAGTGTAGTCTTCATCAATGACAACGCTACTGGTTGTCTTGCATATTACTGATGTTATTTTAAGTATAACAGGGGTGCTGTATTCTTCGCTAATCTCGAATGCTCTAATCATCAGGTCTTTGGCCTCCTGGCTGTCGCTTGGTTCCAAAACCGGGATATTAAACATGTTTCCATAATGACGAACATCATTATAGTCATCACCCGCGATACGGCCAACATCATCGCCAACCACCAATACCAGTCCGCCGTTGATCTGACTGCCGGCAGCGCCACCCAATGCATCTGCTGCCACATGTAAACCCACTGTTTTCATTACTGCCAAGCTACGATAACCTGCAAATGAAGCTCCAATGGCTACTTCTAAACCCACTTTCTCATTCGTGGACCATTCACAATAGATATCTGGGTATCGCTGTTGGGTATAATCCATTACTTCGGTGGAAGGTGTGCCTGGGAAACCGGAAGCAACTTTCACGCCTGCTTCAAAGGCACCTCTGGCAACTGCTTCGTTACCATTCATCATTTTCAGTGTGGTAATCTTATTTTCTGTCTGCATATTAAAAAAAAAACTCCTCTTATTGTTTCGTATCATTATCAATTTTATGATAATTCGGCACAAAAATACTAGTTTTTTGTTACATTCCAAAATCAAACAGCAATTTAATCAAATAGATTGTAACATTGGTGTCATAAAATCACGAAGAAAATTTTATAGCAAAGTTTTGGCCAAAGTCGGCATTGAAGCCATAAATGAGCTGACCGGTAGTACTTATATTGTTGTTTTTTTTTTTTTAAGCTGCCCATATCGACTGATATTAAGCGCATTTGGCGGTTTACGTTGACCGTTGGTTGCAAGAGCATTCGCAGACCGTCAGCTGACGGACAAAGTGAATGCGGGCTTGCCAGTCCTACCAAATATACCCTTCATTCCTTATTCTAATACTGAACGCCACGTTGTTGAGATTTGCATCCGCGAGTTAGTAATCGGGACCAATTCTTGTCTTTTTTCCCGATAGTTATCGGAATTGTAATGCGTTTTTAGAAAAACTGAATCGTTTATCGGATTGAAAACTTGCCTGCCGCAAGTTGGTTCGAAGAATTAGTAAAGGGTGGGATTTATTTATAATCCCACCCAAGAGCTACCTCCACCTTTTGAACATCTAATCAATCATATATTCGGGTGGACTGGCCTTAAATCGCAACACCCCGCCAAGAGCTGTGCTTGACGGGGTGTTTTGTAGGGGTGTTTTGTGTTAGGGGTGATGCGTTTAAGTCCTATGATGTTAGCGGCTAGGTGCTTGTTGAAATTAAGTTGTTGATATTTTCGGAATTCGTAAATTCTTCGGACTAACAATCAGATAATTGGTTTTCTTTCCAGTGTCTTCCGATTTCAAGATTTCTTTTTCAACCAAGTCCTGTAAATCACGCAAAGCTGTATCAGTTGAACAATCAGCAAATTTTGCGTAGGTTGATGTTCGTAAAAATCCAACTTCCTTATCGTAATTGTCGTATAAATAATTAATTATTTTTCGCTGTCTCTCGTTTATAGAAGTGAATTTATGTTTTTCCCAGAAGTGTGATTTATCAAGAATAATCTCCAAATTCTTTTCACTTGCAAGTAACGCTCTCTCGAAACAGTCTAAAAACCATAGCAAATAAGTCGTAAAGTCGCATGTTCCTTTCTGCGTTTTTTCAATAATTTCGTTGTATTGTTTATGTTCCTTGAAAATCTGATTGGACATGCTGTAAAATCTGATTTTACTTCCTTCACTTCGAGCTAAAAGCATATCCATAATTGCTCGGGCAAGTCGTCCGTTACCGTCATCAAAAGGGTGAATGGTAACAAACCAAAAATGCGAGATAGCTGATTTCAAAACTAAATCTATCTGATTCTTCTCATTCAACCAATTCAGAAATATATCCATTTCCAATGGAACTCTTTCAGAATTTGGGGCCTCAAAATGTACGTTTTCTCTACCAAATGCGCCGGAAACGACTTTCATTCCAGCCGATCGAAAACGTCCTACTTCAATTTTTATAATTCCACTGAAGCCTGACTGAAATAGTGAGTTGTGCCAACCAAAAAGTCGTTCGCCAGTTAGCGTTTTATCATAATTTTGAGTTGCATCCAATAGAACATCAACAACGCCTTCAATATTTCGTGGTGTAGATACAAACTCAGCTCCTTCAATACCTAATTTTCGAGCAATGGACGAGCGAACAAGTTCAGGGTTAAGAAATTCACCTTCGATTTTAGACGTGTCAATAACGTCCAAAATTAGAGATTCCAATGTTGCACGCTCGATTAGGTCGAAACCCAATCTTTCCATATGTCCGAGCAATCTACCTTGTAAATGTCTTACTGAGGCTAATACTGGTAAGATTTTTTCGTTATCCCAAACAAAATTGTACCAGTTTTCTTTTTCGTGTATATACATAATTTATTTCACTGCATAATTTGCGGTAAAAATAGGGTTTTTTCACCGCAAAAGCAAATTTTCAACCTAAAAACTGTAAAAAGTTTCACACTGCATTTTTTTTTCTGCACTTGCCGCCTAATGAGAGTCTGCGCAAAAACTCCGTATTGTCCACCAAAGTCAGCAGTAATTTATTCTGTTAAGCTTGTGTAGCTTTATCAACTTTCACTTTTCTCACCGTTCGTAGCTCACTGGCAGTGGGAGGATTATAGCGCAACATGGGCTTCATGTTTGGTTGTGCCGACCACACGTACCTTATGTATTAGGCGTTACAACTTTTCTTTCAGTCATAATCAGAACTCAATTTTATAACTCAGATTTGGAAAAAATATCACTTTTGCATATTTTTCAATGATATGAGTAATGTAATTATACTTAAAACCATAAAAATCTTCCTGTTGTGTGACGTTCATTAATTTAAGTGCAAATTCATGCGCTGTATTCTTTTTGTTCAGCTTATAACTGGTGGTGAAATGCACCAAAACCGAAGCTGGTGTTTGCAGGGAGAATGCTTTTGTTTCATCGTATACTATAGATTTTCTGGCAAGAGTTGCTTCTTCATTCACCAGCGAATACCTGTCGCCACCTTGATAAGTGAAACGGGCATTTGCACTAAATACATTTTGCTTGTTCCGACCTACCTGCCACTCTTTTCCAATTAAAAAATTGACTAAGTAATTCCGATTGTAGCGCGTGTTGTGCCAAATGTTGTCTCCGCCTTTGTATTTCGAGTTGAACAGCGATGCATTGACCATGAAGTAATAGCCGTGCGATAAGTTTTTCTCAAGCGATAGCTCCATGCCGTAGTTTTGCCCTTCGCCCGTGTTTTGTAACTTGTGGTTGAAAAACCAATCTGCCTGAAGATTTACAAACGAAAACGAACTATCGGGAATCACAGGAATGTTATAAAGTTGCTGATAGTAAGCTTCGGCTTTTAAATGTAAATGATCATTAATACTTAAATCATAGCTTAGTACATAGTGATGCGCTTTGCTAAAATCCAGATTCTTGTTATACAGGTTATTATTGTTCGCCAAATCTTTTGTAAAATAATAATTGATACGCTCCAACCGGCTGTGCATTCCGTAAGCCAACCCTACAGATTGTGAGCCATTCAATTGCCATTTAAATCCCAATCGAGGCTCAACGGTAAAGTGCTTGTTCAGTGTAAAAAGTTGTGAATTTACACCAACATTCATAATCAGATTGTCAGCCAAATTCACTGTAGAATTTGAATAAGCCGAAACCAGTGAGCTAAAACCATTCTCATCAACCATCGATACCGTGGCTGCACCAGGTTGCATACTTTTTTTAAGCAGAATATTATACATCATTCCGGTTAAAGTAATTCCGGTTTTGTTGGTGTGGTAGGCATTAAATTTTGTGTTTACGAATGACGATAGAACAAAATTCCAACTCTGGTTTGCTATTTTGCTGTATGGCAATAAATTCTGATTATTGTTCAACCGACTAATGCCAAAATCAACTCCATTCACCGTGGCAGCCAGGTTTGTTTTCCAGTACATTTTATTATTTATCAGATATTTGTGAGTTAATCCTGTCGCTGCCATATACTGTTTTGCATTCTGGTTTTCTTTATCGCTATCGTACTCCCACAGTGTACTGTCTGTTTTTTCAATTGCAAACGAATGATCAATCAAACCGATGCCCCAAATGGAAAAAACTCCGTATTTCCGGGTCGGGAAATTCAATTTAAACGACAAATCCTGATAGGTCACACCATCGGTAGTTTTTGGAAGTAAAGGCATTATCAACCCAAGGGTGGAATAGCGGTAATTGAATAAATACGATGACCGACCGCCTTTCTTCAATGGACCTTCGGAAGAAGCATCAATGCCAGCAATACCCACCTGAAATGTGTTTTCGGTTTTTTGATTGTTACCATTTCGCATAAAAATATCGAAAACACCGCTGAGTGCATTCCCATATTCTGCTGGAAAAGCTCCCGTGAAAAAATCAGAGTTTGCCAGCATCTGGCTGCTCAAAGCAGTTAATCCACCACCGCCAAAAGTGGCTAAATCGGCAAAATGATTCGGATTAGGAATTTCAACACCTTCCATTTTCCATTGCAAAGACTTCGGATTATTACCGCGGACCACAATGCCATTGTCGCCGTTGTTACTGGCAACTCCAGCAAAAGCAGAAGCCAAACGAGCCGGATCATCAAAACCTCCAGCGTAACGGGAAGCTTCATCAACACTCAGCATTCGAGCACTTGTGGTGGCCATAGAGTTTAGTGGATGCTCTTTATTTATATTCGGTTTTACCACCACATCTTTAAGCAAAGTAACTTTCTCTTTTAATGTAACATTCAGAAAAGTTTCTTTGGCAGAAGCTATGTTTACTTCTCTGATAATTGCTGGTTCGTAGCCAACAATGGAAACCTTGACATCGTAACGTCCGACCGGAACGTTTTTGAAGGAGAAATTTCCTTCCTCATCGCTGGTTGTACCAACAAAAGGGTTTGTATTAAGCAATACAACCGCAACATAAGGTAAAGGTGAATTGGATGAATTATCCATTACTGTACCTCTAATAGTTTGAGTGGGTTGTTGTGCAAAGGAATAAGTAGAACTGAGAAAAATAAGGGCTGCAAGCAAAATTAATCTGAATCGTTTCATATTGATTGGGTTTGAAATACTTTTGTTTTTGATAAAACAAAAGTATTTCAAACCCAATCTGTGTACAATACTGATTTATGATTACAACAACCCCAGCTTAGTCGCAAAAATAACGGCTTCCATGGAGTTATTAGCTCCCAATTTTTGTAAAACTCGTTGTCGATGCGTATTGACAGTATTTAAACTAATATTCAAATCGGACGAAATTTCTTTACTCAGTTTACCATCCTTTACCATCTGCAGAATTTGTGTTTCTCTTTTGGTCAAATTTTCGGTAGTTAATTCAGTTTCTTTACTTTCGTCTTTTAAAGGGATAATTTTGCCTGTTCTGAAATTAAGTGCTTGACTTTTAAAAACTTCTTCATTTTTTTGATTGGGCGAAATATCAATTGTACTCAACGACAGCCATGAATCGCCATCTGCAGTTAATGCCAAAATTTGCTGCTGTTCAATAACTCTTACATACTGATTGTCAGTATTTAATATCCTGTATTCACTTATCAGTTTATAATTCACTTTTTCATCAGTGGTAAATTGACAAAAAAGTTTGAACATCAAAATTCCATGCTGATTTAGCGAAACATAATCGTCGGGATGAATTTTTGTATCCCAAAAATCATGACCTTTCTCCAAAATCTCGTCTAAATTGTAACCAAGAAACCGCCCGAAATTTGGTGAGTAAAAAATATGTTCCTTTTTATACAAATCAAAAACACTCACACCACAATTGGCTTTATCCGACAAGGTTTGCAAGAATGGTCTCTGTTGTTCAAAAATTGAATAATCCAATTTTTTGGCATCAAAAGTTTGCTGGTTCAATACATCGAAATACTTTTTGGTTATTTTGTTTTGATCTTTGTTTGTCATTGGATATTTCATTGTTAGTTAGTTTTTTAGCATGGGGCCTAATGAGAGTCTACGCAAAAACTCCAATTATCTGCCAAAGTCAGCAATAATTTATTCTGTTAAGCTTGTGTAGCTTTATCAACTTTCACTTTTCTCACCGTTCGTAGCTCACTGGCAGTGGGAGGATTATAGCGCAACATGGGCTTCATGTTTGGTTGTGCCGACCACACGAAGCTTATGTATTAGGCGTTACAACTTTTCTTTCATTCACAATCAGAACTCAATTTTATAACTCAGATTTGGAAAAAATATCACTTTTGCAAACTCTTTTCTTTATACCAATGAGTTCAGTACAGATATAGCATCGTGTTCAGCAACAGTTTGTATTGGTTACTTTATTTTTCCAGTCAGTTTTTTTATTGTTTTTATTTCATCCTCACTAAATGGTGTTCCATCCTTTCTTAATAGGTCATGAAACCACAAAACAGGTTCTTTGCCAGAGGGTATGGGCATATCCCATGCATAAATTGTATTCGTTTTTCCTGCCACAAATCCCCAGTTGATAGCTCCTACATTTTCACGCTTCAATAATGGCATAATGGTTTGGAATAAACTTCCTTTGTTGCGGGCCATGTATTCCGAACAAATCATCGGGAGGTGGAAATGATTGCGTAGGGAATCAATCTGTTTCTGATGCTCGTCGATGTATTCGTAGTTGTGGTAGCTAATTACGTCAGAATTTTCCAATTGAAACTTGTTCAGGTCATGCAGCCAGCCAGCCCAGATACCCGAAGTGAGCGGCTGAGATGGATTTACAGTTCTTCCCCATTCAAAAACTTTTTTCAGCAAAGGAAGCGATTTGTTGCCCAGTCCATTGTTGCCGGGTTCGTTGTACAAATCCCATATTAGTACACGGTTATCATTCTTAAATGTCGTTAGTACATCCTTTACATAAGCTTCCAGACGGTTGATAAGAGTAGAATCGCTAAAGATTAAATCGCCCGGATCCCTAAGCCAGCCCGAGTTATGTACTCCCGGTTTAGGCTCAGGTTGTTTGCCCGGATTATAGGTTTTATTCCAGCAATCGTCAAAAAATACCAGCATAGTGCCAATGTGGTGCTTCTGTGAAATTTCCAGATACTTTTTCAGTCGCTTCTTGAATCCTTCTTTGTCAGTTTCCCATGCCACGTGGTGTATGAACACGCGCATACAATTCATACCTAGACCTTCGGCAATTCCCAATTCTTTATCAATAGTTAAGGTGTCGAAGGTTTCTGCCTGAAACATTTCCAACTGATTTATGGCAGTACTTGGCTGGAAATTTGCACCTCTCAGCCAGCCATTTGTTTTCGACCAGTTGTTAGCCTTTTCTATTGTCCATACCCTGTTTTGTCCCGTAGCATAGGTCGCAACGACAGTCAAGCTGATAATAAAAAATAATTTTTTGATAGTGTTCATATGTAAATAATGATTAATTGTCATTGAAACATTTTGTATTTTTCTATTATTTTCGAATTGTGGATTTCATTATTGTGGCTAACGAGAGTCTGCGCAAAAACTCCAATTACCCGCCAAAGTTATCAGTACCATTGCTGAAGCGTAAATGTCAGTTATTTTCTGATAAAAACCTCTTTCGCTGGCTCTTATCTCACGGATTTCAGCAAGCAAATCATCAAAGTATTTTTTGCTGAAAAATGCACCGTTTTTCAATCGCTCTTTGTCTCAACATACCCACGAATTGCAAAATCGTGTAGCACATTAGTTGACCATTGTCTAAATTACATGGCTCTGTCGGAGTTTACCCGATAACCAACAGAAATAATCATTCCCAGATTGTAAAACTCTACATCCCTCTCTACTTGTCTTTTCCCTTCAATTTGAACTATTCGAAAATTTCGAATAGTTGCCTCTTTTTGTTCGCGCGGTTTTAGAATCTCTTTGATATGGTAGTTAATTGTATTCACTTCTACTTCAAAAAGGACGGCTATAAGCTTTTGAGATAACCAAACGGTTTCGTCCTCAATACGAACTTCGATGGCGTTTTATCCTGCTTGGTTTGTAAATACCAAAAAATCAGCAGTGCTGTTTCGTATTTGTAGTTTCTTAGTTATTTATCAATCTTTAAATTTGTTGTTCCTGTCTTATTCCAGGATACAAAACTACAACAAATTTTGGTTTATGTGAAAAAACTTGCATCTAAATTAACTACGCAATAAAAAACTTACAGTGGCTTTTTGCTTTTGGGGCGTATCGTTCGATCGTATGATTTTATTTTTTACTTAGCGTCAATAGTTGGAAGAATACTTTTCAAAAAATAATGGAGGTAAATTAAGAAAAATGTTGGAGATGGTGTAGGATGACTATTATTAATTGTCATTGGTTTGAAAACGTTGTTTATTCACTTGCTTTAAATTACTAAATTCCAATATGCTAAATACTTGTAGTTTTTCAGAATTAAGTACTGTCTAATTTTCTTTTGCTAAATAGACCTATTATCTTCGACCAAGTAAAACATTGGCGCAATTACAACATTCGGATAAAGTATTCTTAAAAACGGCTTGTTTAGCTTAAAATAAAGTCTGTTTCGTTTCTAATTTCAAAAATTGGTGCATATTGAATAAAATGTTCTTAGGCTTTATCATTTTCCCAACCTGCAATATTGACAAGTCCATTAATAAATTCTGTTTTTCGAGAAATTAAATTGACCATTCCACAATTGTTGTGCCCAATCAGTGCAATATAACTAACGTGCCCTACTGCAATGGAACATGAAACTTAGAACTCGCAGTATCGCATGTTTGCACCACCCCAACGAATAATTTAAGCAAAATTGTCAGGTATGTGTAAATGTTTTCAGTTATCCATGCACATACTGACCAAAAGCTGTGCATTGTCAAATGTATTAAACTGTCGGTTTAAATTATGATATTCAAAAAGCAGTCCAATTGGCGTTTGACTATAAATGGGAAGTATATCTTCAATTGATTCAACGGATAAAATCTTGGTCATTTCTTTGTTTTTTTACATTAATATGTCAACTTAATCCACTTTGTATCTGTAACACGCTTTCCCAATTCGATCCATTATTGCAACTCCCAAGCCAGTTTCTTCAACCGATTCTATGAATATCTGAGATACAGAAATATCATCCTCCATCGTATGCAATGCAATGAATAAATTGGCTGCGATTTCTGTAGAGTTTAAAGTTGCTGAAGTGCAAATAACACGATTCGCATTTGTAATAGTCAATAGTTTTTCATGCAAAATAAGTCCCGAGTTGGGTGGAAGAGTATTTATATCTCCTGCAAGAATATACAACGGTTTATTAGGCGAGTAATGACTTTTCAACAAACCGGGCGCATGAAGTTTATCCTGCGAGCTGTCTTTGGGGATGACGGTGCAAGGAACAACTTTTTGTATTTCGGTCAATGAGATGGCACCATGTCGTAATAAAATACATTTCCCATTCACAATAGAAACAACAGTAGATTCAACCCCTACCATTTCATATTCATTTTCCAACAAATACGCAACATCGATCAATTGCTTTTGTACATGTTCGGGGCGAGTTGGGCTGAGCTGTCCAAACCGATTGGCACTCGGTGCTGCAATAGGTGTACCCGACAATCTAATTAATTCCGAAGCAATAGGATGAGAGGGCATTCGAACTGCAACAGTATTCAATCCTGCTGTGACAATATCAGGCACACGAGCCGATTTCCGGTGAACAATAGTGAGCGGTCCCGGCCAAAAGGCTTGTGCCAATTCATAAACTAAATTGCTTATATTGTTGTCATATAAATCATTAATTTGGTTTATTTCTGAAATATGTACAATCAACGGGTCAAAAGTTGGACGTTGTTTGACTTCAAAAATACGCGCAACAGCAAATGGATTGAACGCATCAGCGCCCAATCCATATACAGTTTCAGTAGGAAATGCCACTAAATTGCCTTCGGCTATACATTGAGCAGCAAATGCTATATCAGTTCCAGTTTCTATCATTATATTTACAAAGCTGATACTATTTCGTTATCTTCTAAAAGTTTTTTTCTTTGAGTTTCTTGAAATTCAAGTACTTTATTTCTAACGTCTTCATTACTTAAACCAATGATTTTTGCTGCTGCAAGTGCTGCATTTTGTGGTTCCAGAACAACCAAAGGAGCAACACCCGAAGGCATTCTCAAACTTGAAAATACATCACCACCCGCAAAAGCATCGCTATAAGGAGGACAAGCAATTACAGGGCAGTGCGTTTGTGCATCAGAAAAACCGCTCAATGCATTACTTCTCCCGGCAACGGTAATAAAAACAGGATTTTCGGCTTCGTGGGCTTTAATAATTTCTAAACATTTGAGTGGGATTTTGTGAGCAGAAGCTACATACATTTTCACTTCTATCCCAAAGCTTTTCAATGCTGTTGCAATTTTCTCCGACCATTCTAAGTCGGCTTTTGAACCCATTATAATTATTACTTTGTTCATTTTGATTGTTTTTGGTTTAATTAATAAAACTGCCAATAAAGAAATTATAGTCGGCAAACATAGATGAAATTTTATCTTTATTTCAATATTGGCAGTTGTTTACCATGTTAGTTGTATCTAATTAGATGCTGAATTCAATTTATAAACACAGCATTTAATTTATTAATTATTCTTTTGTTGTTAAGAATGAATATTGATAATTCATTGGAATAATTTCATTGTATTCTTCCACAGAAGCATTTGCCAAACACGCTTCAATAATTTTTCGTCCCAATGGATTTAACTCGGGGGTTAAGAATTGTTCTAATTCTTTTTTGAAAAACTCAGCCAATATTTCAGCTCCAGCATCATATCCTGCCACTCCCACTTCAGGTTGACGATGTACTTGAAGGAATCTTGAAGGAATCTTCGCTCCTTCTATGGTTAGGTAGTTCAATTCATATCCCAATAAAGGGCATCTGGCGGGCTGATATTGGTCGGCACGTAACTGTGCATTTCCTCTGCGAGCAAGATATTCACGCATAAGCAATTGAGGTTTAAATCCAACTTTCCAAACACCAATATATTGATTTGGAACCAATGTATATCGCATACGTGGAGTTTGTACTATTTGTTCCAATAGTAAATTTGCGTGTGTCACCATTTTACCTGTTGCAAAAGGCCAATAAGAACCTACACCTTCCGAAGCCATTCCGTCGCCACCAATAATACTTGGATTTGCATGTCCTCGTGGCGAAACTAATCTCCACAACCAAGCCAAAGCTGGTGGTAAAATATGGAATAGACCAAAAATGCCATAGTTTGGATGCTCCATTGACGATGGAGGAGTGCGCACTCCAAAACTTCTTACATCTACCGTTACAGGTCTGTTAATAACTGATGGTACAATATTTCGTGGTACAATTACCCGTGGATTTGGACATTTTTTGCCGGGTTCATCTTCGGTGTGATCCCATATTAATGCTGTGCAATTTGGATTTGATTTTATGTTCAAAAACAACAATGGAGTTTTAGGTTTAATTGTCAGCTTTTCAAGTGCAGGATCGTCTCCATACTCACTTATGCTATCCACACGGATAAACCAAGCATTTTCAGCATCCAAAACAGTAATTTTACCATTGTCCTTTTGAATTGACTTAGCACACAATGCCATATCATCAGTTACCGGATTAAATGAGCAGAACAAGGATAAATTTATCAACCTTTTTTCGCCAGATAGAATATTTTCACCAATCATAACCTGACCATTTGGCTCACGTATAATGTGTTGCAACATTTCACTTTTTCCGCCACCACTTGCACCTTCGTGCATAAAGGTAGTCAGATTGTCATACGGACTAACTACTTGTACCGTAGAACAGTGAGCCGTTATCCAACCTTCTCTTTCGCCTTTTGTCAATAATGCGCCATATAATCCCTTTTTGGCACTTGGACCGGGATAAAGGTTATAGGAATAGATTTCGTGACGATTTTCGGTGCGGTTATGCACCACAACTTGTTTTCCATCGAAGTGTGTATGACGGAATGTAGGAGCAACATAAATAACAGAATCAATACTAAATTCATCCGTTAATTCTGCAACGGGAATGATACGCTGTAACATAGCCAAACCCATAGCAAAAAATCCTGCATTTGCAGGTGCAATGGCAATTCCGCCAACACCAATTCCATTATTTCCAGCAAAGTAGAAAAAAACTGCCAGTTCTTGTTTTTTCAACCATTCAAATGTCTCTGATTTTAGCGAATCAAATTCATATCCAAATTTATCTTTGAAACGTATTTTGTCGCTCGGCAAATTGTCTGCAATTGCCATAGTATCTGGATCTCGTCGTCGCATATAAGCGTCGGTATAATTTGCAGATATTCCGTTAGTTACCTTGTGGATTATGGCTTCAGTATATTCTCCTTTTCCGGGAATATCATATTTTACTTCATAACTTGTTTCGTTTGCACCACCGACTGCTGCTTCAGCTAATTGATCCACGGTGTCGTAAATAGTGTATTTTTTACAACTGTTCAATAAAACATACACATCATCTGGCAAAGCAATTTTCTTCTTTTCCAGTACCTTAAAGAAATCTTTCATTTTGCTTATTATTTAAATAGTTATTCATAAAGTATTGTTACTTCTTGAACATTAAGCTCTTTTTTATAAAATACCTAATTCCTTATGTACATTATTCATACTACGTACAGCATTAGCACTCATAATAAATTCTGCGTTTTCTTCTTGAGTTAAATTGTAATCTACGACCTTTTCTTCTCCATTTCTACCAATTACAACTGGAACGCCAATATACAAATATCGTTTTGTCCATATTCGCCTTCGAGTGCAACACAACATGGAAATATTTTCTTTTCGTCTCTTACAATTGATTCAACAAGTGCAGCTCCTGCGGCACCTGGAGCATACCAAGCTGAAGTTCCAAATAGTTTGGTTAGTGTAGCACCGCCAACCATAGTATCGGCAATAACTTTAGTTTTGGTTACTTCATCAAGTAAAGAAGTTACTGGAATGCCATTTTATTTTACGAAGCGTGCTAACGGATTCATCGTTGTATCACCATGACTACCAATAACAGTTGCCTGCAAATCGTAGGAGTCACATTCAATGCTGACTTAAATAGCATTTAAAACGTGATCTGTCAAGAATTCCACACATTCCTATCATACGGTTTTTTGATAGACCTGTAATGTTCATTGTTTTTTTAATTATCACTATAAATACTTGAATGACAACTATATTTCTATTTTCACATATATTGCCACAATGCAATTCTTTTGGATTACATTGTGTTTTTTTCCTCTTCTTTCTGATTTAATTCTTCATTAATTTTAGTCTCATTTAAAAACCGAATATAGTCTTTTTTATCTTTCTGATTTCGTTTCATAAGATAAATAACTAAAGCAATTACAAAAACTAAAATTACAGCAATAACAATCCATTCATTTTTCATAGTGTCATTTTTTTTTAGTTGTTTGAATATCTAATTTGTTTATTATTCAATCATAATTTTAAAAAGGAATGTATGATATTTAATGTTTATCTACTACTTTCAATACGTTTTTAGTTTTAATCAAAGAGAATGTGACACTGGCTATCAGAATTATAAAAATGACAAGTAAAGAATAGTGAATAGGAATTTTATAAAGATCGACAATAACCATTTTTATTCCCACAAAAACCAAAATAATTGCTAATCCAATCGCCAAATACTTAAATCGGTCAATTACATTCGCCAAAGCAAAATATAACGAACGCAAACCTAATATAGCAAACACATTACTTGTATAAACAATAAAATGATCTTGAGTTACACCAAGAATCGCAGGAATGCTATCTACCGCGAAAATCAAATCTGTTATTTCAACCATTATCAATACAACGAATAGCGGCGTTGCATAGTTTCGTTCTTTCTGCTTTATAAAGAATTTGTCTCCATGCAGTTCATTCGTAGTTGGAATTATTTTTTTGAAGAATTTTATAACAGGGTTTTTATCCGGTTCTATTTTTTTGTCTTTTTCAAAAAGCATTTTTATACCGGTGAAAATTAAAATTGCACCAAAAATATAAATTGTCCAATGAAATTTTTCGAGCAAAGCAACTCCTGCAAAAATGAAAATTACACGCATAATTAACGCTCCAATAATTCCCCAGAATAACACTTTATGTTGATATATTGCAGGTGTTTGGAAGTAAGAAAATATCAAGACAAAAACGAAAATATTGTCAACGCTTAATGCTTTTTCTATAACATAACCAGTGAAAAACTCTAACGCTTTTGTTTGTCCAAATAGATAATAAATTAGTCCATTGAAACACAATGCTAGGAATATCCAAATACCACTCCATGTAAGTGCCTCTTTCACACTGACAATGTGAAGCTTTTTATGAAAAACACCTAAATCTAATGTCAGCATTAGTAATACGAAAACATTAAAAACTACCCAAAACCAAATACTAATTTCCATGTTGTTTGTTTCAATTTAAGAAAACTGCAAATTTAAATAACAAAAAATGTCTACACCCTACCCTTTAAATGAATGTAGGACTGTTGCGAAAATACATTCTTATAAGCTGGACGAATTATTCGACCCGCATCAAATGTTAGTTTCTCTAATCGGTGCGAGCACCATCCTGCAATACGCGACATTGCAAATAAAGGAGTATACAAAGGCTCTTTAATTCCTACGCAGTTATATACAAAGCCTGAATAGAAATCGATATTTGCACAAACACGTTTTGCCACTTTGTCGCCTTTGAAATCATAGAATATTTGAGGGGCAAGGTTTTCAATCATTTCATTAAGCTTAAATTCCTCCAAACGCCCTTTTTCTTTTGCCAATGCACGAGCTTGCCTTTTCAGCAGTATTGCACGAGGATCTGAAACTGTTTAAACTACATGCCCAATGCCATAAATCTTTCCTGAACGGTCGTACGCATTTATATTGACCATTTTTATCAGGGAGTCGGTAACAATTTGCTCATATCTGAATTATTAATTGTTAGTGCTCGGAATTTATATCGAAGTATCTAAAGTGCGACATACCCAATCGTATGGTCATCATTTTTTGTATCTAAATCAATACATGCTTTGTATATATTCTCAACCAATTGTGGTAATTGAGCTTGAGGTACTGCCGAAAATGCCAAACGAATAACATTGCCAAGTACAATAACACCAGTACTATAATTTTCGAGTAGATGCTCACGAATTTCCTCTGCCAATAATCCTTTTTTTAGTTCAATGCACATAAAATAGCCCGAATTGAAAGGAAGTGGAGTGAAATAAGCAGCATATTTTGGTCTTGTAATTTCGGTACGCAGTATCTGATACCTGTTTTTAAGAATATCAAATTTCTGTTTTTTCGATTCCTCGTAGGTTGTAGCTGAATAAACTTTGTACAATAGCGATTGAGACAATTGACTTATGTTTGATATGTTTCCACGCACAGCACCAGCAGTTTTGTTTTCGAGTGCTTCATACAATTCAACTGTACCGCCTTTAATAGCATAACTTATAAAACCGACACGGAATCCCCATACATAATCCTCTTTTGTAGGTCCATCAAGTTTTACTGCCAACACATTTTCGGAAAGATTTGCTAATTCAACAAAGATGGATTCGGTGTAAACTCCTTCTTCATAAACCAATCCAAAGTAAGCATCATCTATTAATACAATTACTTTTTTGCCTTTATCAGCCACTTTTTTTATTTCAGCCACTATGGCTTTTATTTCAGAAATTAATGGTGTATATCCAGCCGGGTTGTTCGGAAAATTTAGAAGTGTAATAATTTTCTCTCCCTTTATGTTATTTAGTTTTTTTGAAAAATCAGAAACATTAAAACCGTCATTTTCAAAAAGCTCGAAGGTTGAGACTTTTGCACCATAACTGTTTTCGAATATCAAATTATAATTTTCCCAATAATGGTTAGAGAGCAAAACGGTATCACCTTCGTTGGCAAATAGATAGCCTGCCATGCTAATGCCGTGTGTAAGTCCATTTGTGGCAATTGGGTTACTAATGATGGTATCTTGCAACGATGGATTTTTGCGATAGATAGATTCTTTCCACAGTGAACGAAATTCAGGTTTTCCAAAACTAGGTGCATAAGGAAAGATATTTGCTGATGGCATATTGACTAAAGCATCAAACTCAGGGAGATGCATGGATGTTCCATCGTCTTCAACAGCCTCGCCTATAGTCGCATTTATCGTTTTACCCTTTGCTTGAGCCGATTGAGCCAAAATTCCAAGTTTAGGAAAAAATATGTTTTTGCCTCTTTCAGAGAGCATTTGCAACACATTTGAATTATACTTTTCGATTGTGTTGTTAAGTGATAAAGCTTGATTGTCCATTATTATTGTATATATTGTTTTAGTTGTTGGTATCTAAAATGTGTTTTGATGCAGCAATTATATTATCGCAAATTATACAGTCAGTAGTTAATTCATTTTTGTGTTTTTCACCATGACCAGTCAGGACATAAATCGGCTTAACACCTGAATTTAAACCGCATTCAACATCCGATGGATGATCGCCAATTATGTATGAATCTTCTAAGTTTAAATTGTATAATTTGGCTGCTTTCTGTATAAAATAAGGGTTTGGTTTCCTACAATTACAATTATCTTCAACTGAATGTGGACAGCAGAAAACATGCGAAATATTTATCCCTTTCGATTTTAGTACTTCGACAAGATAATCATTCACATGCATTACTTCATTTGCGGTAGTAATTCCTTTTGATATTCCGGATTGATTGGTAATAATGAATAGTAGAAACCGTTCTTGCAATCTTAGAAGAGTAGTGAAAGTTCCCGAGAAGAATTCCACATCTTTCGGTTTTTTGAGATAGCCCACGTCTTGTATTATTGTGCCATCTCTATCTAAAAAAATTGCTGGTTGTTTCAACATTTGTCGTTCAATTTCCTTTTAAACGACAAAGGTAGTAAATTTGTTCTTAATTAATGAAGAAGCGCTTCATTAATTAAAGCTAATTTAGGAGGGTGGATTGTGCTTACTAAGATAATTTAACGCGTAGTTGTCTGAAAATATGTGTATTATGTATTTTGTGCTGAAAAAAGATTCTTCTACCTGAAATATAAAGAACATGTATTACTTTTTGATCATTCTTGCCGAAAATCCTAAACAGATATAATCCAAACTAATTCACAAATGCTATCAGAATTATTAATAGCAGTGTAAGCTGCTTTTGAATTAAAATAGATACTATCACCAACTTGTAGCAAATAGTTTTTAGTTTCTAAGTAAAACAAGATTTCACCGGAAACAACATAACAAAAAATCTGACCGGAATTAGCTGTAAATAAACCTAATAAATCAGAACCCTGAACAAATCGAACTAAATATGTGTCCATTTGTTTGTTAATATCGTGGTGCGCAAGCAAAAATATCTCTGTACCGGTAGTATTTCTTTCCACAAATTTCATTTCGCTTCTTTGCACAACAGGGTTTCTGCTTAGCGTTTCATTTTCGCCAATTAACTCACCTACTGTTGTATGCAAATTTTCGGCAATTGATTTTAAGGTAATAATGGATGGAAAAGCCTTGGCTTTTTCAATTTGTGAAAGAGCACTAGGACTTATACCTACCTTTTTTGCCAAATCATTTAGTTGCAGGTTCAGTTGTTTTCTTTTGGTATTTATTCTTTCACCAATTCGTTTCATAATATATAGACTAAACTTAAGTTGTAAAATATTGCTGCAAAGATAACACTAGTTATTTTACTTTTTGTCTCTCAAATTTATTTCACAATAAAATGTTGAGGTTATTCCAATGTCTTGCAATTTAGTTTTGAGTTTAGAACATACTAATTTTAAGAATAGTGGGACAAAATTCCAACCATGGTTTTTAGGTTAACTGGCAATAAATTAACTCCACTCTTCTTTGTTTATTCGTACTTCTTTCAGGCAATTCGGATAAAAATGATTCTATCCCTGATTTATATTTTCCTTTTGTCTACAATGATTAGGTGAAGTTTGCGATACATGTTTTCCTTATATTTCAGAAACGGTAGCCAACACCTGCTTTTAGCAAAAAGATATCTCTGTTTGATGATATATTTGCCATTTCACCTTCAATTCGGAGACGAATATAATCGATATTAGCATTAACGAAGTAGTGTTTAAATAGATTGTATTTTAATCCAAGATTCAGGTTTAATCCATCCGCAGAAATTATGTCGAGCCTTTGACTGTATTCGTTTCCTGTCATACCATCAGTCGTAAAATTGAAAAAGGTGTACCCCGCACCTGCATAAGGAACAAATCTTCCAAATTCCATTTCGGCAGCTAGTCCCGGCTTAATCATAAGAATGTTGACGTAAGTCAAGCCAGGATAATTGAGTCCAAATTTATTCATATAATAGTTGTTAGAGGTCAGCAATCCAATTTCGGCTGAAACACCCATCTTGAGATTCTTCAGTTTGTACGGGAAATACTTAATTTCGGCATCGGCTATCCCATTGTAATTTTTAGTTATATAATTATCTCCTATAGGAATAGGGTAATTAATTCCCAATGTGAAATGCTGAGTTTGTGAAAATGCAGTAGCACAATAAAAAGTCAAAAGGATAAATAGCGTTTTTTTCATTTGTCTTTAATTATAAATTCAATTTTAAAGTTGTTGATTATTTGTCTTAAGTCAGTATGTTTTTTTTTACACACTGCCCATAACGAGAGTCTGCGCAAAAACTCCGTATTATTCGCCAAAGTTAGCAATAATTTATTATGTTAAGCTTGTGTAGCTGTTTAATTTTAAAATATAATTATGCGGCCGTTTTTGAGTTTTGGAGCTCAATTGGCTTATATGAGCTTAAAATAGGTTTGTTTTAAATGCCTCCAGATTCAGGAGTATATTGGCACAGCGGGTCAGGTTGTAGCCTATAAATATCAAACTAACTTCGCTCACAGCGTGATGGAAAGCTCCCGCATTCCATATTATATTTGAATATGAAAAGCGGGAGCTCTTTTCTTCCCACCGCGACATAGGCAGGAGCCATACGCCGAACTACAAGACCACTAAACTACGCTACGAACAATAGGGGGTGTTGCGTTTAAGTCCTTTGATGTTAGCAGCTGGCCGTTCAGTTAATTTACTGTCGATATTTTTCTAACGTTACATTTCATTCGAAATATTTCGTAATTCGAGCCGTTTTTTGTTTTGCTCAATAGTGGCATGAAGTTTTTGTTTCAGTATTTTTTTGTCTGGCAATTCAGTAAGATATTCTGCGATTTTTATACCAGCATTTTCTAATTGCAGCAATTCTACTTGCTCATTATTGCCTTCTGCACAAAGGATTAAACCCAATGGAGTGTCTTCCCCCGACTGCATATCATATTTTTCGAGCCAGCGTAGGTAAAGTTCCATTTGTCCTTTGTAAGCAGCTTTAAATTTGCCTAATTTTAAGTCGATAGCTACCAATCTTTTCAGCTTTCTATGGTAAAAAAGTAAGTCAAGTTTAAAATCTTCGCCATCAATAATCATTCTTTTTTGCCTTTCAACAAAGGTAAATCCGCTACCTAATTCTAAAATAAACTGTTCAATTTCTCGCAAGATTGCATCTTCGAGCGTTTTTTCGGAATAAGTGTCTTTTAAACCTGTAAAGTCAAGAAAGTATGGGTCTTTAAAAACTAAATCGGGCGTTAATTTGTCGGTTTCTTTTAAGGCTTTCAGTTCTTCTTTTATCAAATCATCCGATTTTTTGCTCAGTGCCGTACGTTCAAAAAGCATACTGTCAATTTTCTTTCGAAGTGTTTTTACATTCCAACCCTCAATACGGCACATTTGAGTATAAAAATCACGTTGTAATTCGTCTTTTATTGGAATTAATGCTATAAAATGTGTCCAGCTTAATTGTCGTATCAGCGATACGACAATTTGTTCATCGTTGAAAATATGTGCAAATTGCATCATTCTGCGCAGGTTTTTTTCTTCAAAACTGCGTCCATACTGAACGCTCAATTGTCGTGCTACCGATACGACAATTTGCTTTCCATACTCAGCCCTTTGGTTATCAAGTGTTTCGCTGTTTACTCTTTTGCCTACATTCCAATAAGTTAAAGCCATGGTAGCATTAGCAGCATATGCTAATTGATTTTTTCCTGTCTCAATCAATGCAACTAAATCATTAATCAAAAGAATATTTGATTTTTCTATTTTCATAAAATATAATTCTTGAATAAGGGTGAAAATTCTTTTAGCTGTCAATACAAAGTTACCAAGATTTCAGAAATAATTCTTCCTTTTCGTGATTATTTTTCGGCTTGCTGCTAACGAGAGTCTGCGCAAAAACTCCGTATTATCCGCCAAAGTTAGCAATAATTTATTATGTTAAGCTTGTGTAGCTGTTTAATTTAAAAATATTATTATGCGGCCGTTTTTGAGTTTTGGAGCTCAATTGGTTTATATGAGCTTAAAACAGGGCTGTTTAGAGGCTTTAACGCGCTTATATGACAGTATATAAGTGTTTTAAATGCCTCCAGATGTTGGAGCCTATTGGCGCAGCGAGCCAGGTTGTAGCATATAAATATCAAACTTACTTCGCTCGCAGCGTGATGGAAAGCTCCCGCATTCCATATTATATTTGAATATGAAAAGCGGGAGCTCTTTTCTTCCCACCGCGACATAGGCAGGAGCCATACGCCGAACTACAAGACCACTAAACTATGCTACGAACAACGAGGGTTTGTAGCTTTGTGCTTTCCTGTCGTGTTTCGTTTTAGTTGTTAAACTGCTGAGAATCTGTTCGTTTCACTGTTATGTCAGTTTGCTAAAAGTTGTCTGAACAACAGAAGGTTCATCAGCTACATAGTCAAGTTGATTTTTCCTTTATTGTATGATTTTTGATAATAGTCAAGCGTCAGAAAATTAGACCATAATCATTTTTCAAACTAATGATTATTTCACACTTTTCTTGTATTTTATTATTTCTTTCAAATCCTCTAACTGCCTCTTTTTATCAATGTCGAGAACTAAAGGAAATAATTTTCCGACAGTTTTCGCTTCTTCGAAGTTCTGTATTATTTTCTCGTTTATTTTCAAACTGAAAATTCCTAAACGAGTTTTCTCTGTAAAATAAAAACCTGTCTTTATGTGCTTTTCCCATATCGAAAGCCAAAAAACGGTCTTTTTTTTGTAAGTCACTTTACAAAGCCATGCTTTCCCATCTTTATAAAAATTCCATTCGGGCTTTAATTCAAATTCGACATCTGTTATAATCTTAATCAAATCTTCGTAAACTTGGAAAATATCTTTTCCAAGTGCATTTTCCAAGATTTCATTTGTCGGATTAATTTCGGAATCTCTCAATAATATATTTTCTGTCATTATATTTTGAATTTTATATTTATGAGTCGAGAAGCTTTAAAAGTCAAGAAATTGGTTTTCATAATTTCCAGTCGTTATGGTAATTGCCAAAATTAAAAGTCGTTTCTGGTCTTTTCTTTCCTTAAAAATCAGCGAAGAATTGTCCGCAAAGCAAATGTACGAAAGTCAGCAAATTCAGTCGTTACAGATTCGTCAAGTCGAGGCACGAAAGCAGGTAGTTCGTCAAAGATTTTATCCTAAAATGCAGAACTGTCTTTTTTTTACTATAGGCGCCATAACGACTGAGCCTATGGGCATTTGGCGTCCCGATAGCTATCGAGGATGCAGGAGCATTCGCTGTCGTGGAACGACAAGGTGAATGCGGGAGCATAACCTGCTAATTGCACAGCTTGTCCCGTTTTTTCGGGATCAGCCAGCCAATGAACATGGCGTGTGTTAGCAGCATGGCCGTTCAGTCGTTTTATAGTTTCATTTCATTCAATCAATTATTTTATTACTATTGAATAAAAACTTTAATTGTTTTTGTTTCTGTTTTTACTATATAGATATTGTCTTTCAAAGCAGGTAAAATAATTTTGTCTCCTGATGATTCAACTATGTTGAACAATCGACCTGTTAATGTGAAAACTCTGACCAACTCACCTTTAAAAGTCTTATCAATTACAATATTAGAATTTACCGAATAAATTTCCACCCCGCCAATTTTTAGCTCTGATGTTTCAGTTGTAGGCAGAGCTTTGATTTTTGAATAAAAATAATCACCCCAAACTGGTGCATTTTTATACGCACTTACAGAAGAAGCTGGAACATAAACAGATGTTACATTAGGCACGACATAAAAACTATATGTTTCGCAAGCAGGTGGTGTTGGATTTAAACAATAAATAGTTTTCAACGCATTGCAATATTCAAATGCCCAATTTGAAATATTTGTAACTGATGCTGGCAGAGTAACTTCTGTCAAATAATCATTACTTCTAAAAGCATCACTTATTGTTGTTAATGATTTAGGAAATATTACTTTTTCTATATGACAGTCGCTAAATGCATCTTCTCCAAGATATGTAATATTTTCGCTTAAAGTTAAATTTACTAAAGCATAACAATAATGAAATGCATTATTTTGAATGGAAGTTACTGAATTACCCATTGTAACGGTTGTTAATCCATAACAGGCCTCAAATGCTTCAACACCAATATTTGTAATTGAATTACCTATATAAATGGATTTTAATGTACATAAATAAAAAGCATTGGCTCCTATCGAAGTTAAAGAATTAGGAAGAATAATCGAGGCAAGAGGCGTAGTTGAAGTTGAAGAACCACTTCTATAAAATGAAGCTCTTGGCATTTCATTAGCAGGGTATGAATTAGTTAATGTTGAAGTAGCTATACCTTCATATGTTGCTATGTTTGAATTACTTAAATCTAAGTTTGTAATATGAGCTATTTGATCACGCATACACTTGATATCACGAGCATCTATAGTTCCTGTCACTGTTAAGTCAGTAATTGTACTTTTTTCATCTTCAGTCAATAGAGTACTTAAACTCCCAGATGTTTCTAAATTGATAGTTTTCGTAACTTGAGCGTGTCCAAATATGGATACTGATAAAACTAATAGTAAAAATGTTGTTCTCATAAATTTATAAATTTTATTAATGTTTCGTATGTCTTATTTTTTTTCGGCTTGCTGCTGACGACCGAGGCTATGGGCATTTGGCGTCCCGATAGCTATCGAGGATGCGGGAGCGTTCGCTGTCGTGAAACGACAAAGTGAATGCGGGAGCAAAACCTGCTAAATGCACGTCAGCCAGCCAATGAACATAGGCGTGTGTTATGGGCTAGGGCTTTGATTTTACTTTAATCGTTTTTTCAGCCATTCAATTGCTCCTTTTGTTTGTCTCCATATGTGTTGAGCAGAATCTACATAGTAATCAGCTTCATTTTCGTCACCTAAACCGTAATGGTCTGAAAGTTCAAAAATTGGAAGACCTGAAATAAGTTTTTCTCCAACAAATTTGTTCTGTTTCAATGCTTTTTGTAATTGCTTCTGTGATTTTATCGTATCTCCTTCTGTTTTAAAGGCGAATAATGCTTGATTGAATAGTGAAAATGCCATTTCTGTTTATATTAATTGAAAAGTGTACCAGTATTTCAAATCAAAAGTATACCAATTATTTTAATTTAAATCATCCCTGAGCAGTTTTTTTAGGGGTACCCCTAAAAAAACTGCTCAGGGATTGCGGA
>Ga0247844_1001248_pt1 | contig 48507 bp, 35 predicted proteins | sample LaCtaG_FD_192421 | JGI IMG/M metagenome (GOLD analysis project Ga0247844, IMG submission 192421) | Freshwater microbial communities from meromictic Lake La Cruz, Castile-La Mancha, Spain - LaCruzMarch201714.5m_1 | ecosystem: Environmental > Aquatic > Freshwater > Lake | place: Spain: Castile-La... | reverse complement strand
AACTCCGGTTCAGAAAATTGATGAAAAGAATAACAATTATTTTTGAGTTGGCCTTTACGCTGGGCCGTAAGTGGCCGAAAACTAATTCAATTTAGATGCGTAACCCCTGCCTATCCGGCCAATCATTTTTGCAATCCTTTGATATTCAAAAGGAAACGCGGACGCGAACTATATTGTTCAAATAACCATCAAGATGCGAGGGGACGCAAAAGAAGTGGAGATTGTGATAAGTAGCAGAACGATAAATTTCAATATTTAATATTTTTCTTTTGACTAGGATGGACAGTCAAAAAAAATTATTCTGATGTTTCTCGTCTTAAGGTGTAAGGAGAGCCCCTTAAAAGACCATGGAGCATTCTATGAGTGAGCTGGATGGTTGTGAGAGGTAAGAGGTTCATATCAAAACGTGAACGTTTTATGAGACCTTTAAGGCCAGAGATGACTAAACGGTAAATGATGACCTTAACCCTCTGGATGGTTCCGATGGTATAAGATCCCACGGTTTGATGACCGCCTTTTTTACTAAGAAGATAAAAATATCCTTGTTCACGACGCTCAAATCTTTCTTCTAATCGAATGAGAAGTTTCCACAAGAATCGATTCCATCTAGAGACGGTCATAAATTCGGTATCCCAAATATTTCTAAAACGTCGAGAGAATAAAACTCGAGCGGCCAGTTGAACATCACCGATAAGACTTGTTTCTTTAAAAGAGCGCTCAGTTGGTGGCGTATTCCAGCTCTCTACGACATACCAATAATCTTCCAGAGAGTGCCGGCGAAGTTGTTCCAAACATTCTACCAAACATAGGGTGTAACCCATGCCTTGAAGCTTAACGTATTCCTGACGGTCTTTAAGCCACTCTTTGCTTGGAGTTTCTACAAGGTATTTTACGGATGCGGGTTTGGTTTCAGTTAGAACTTCTAACTGCAGGTGGGAACTTTTAATGAGGCGGCTTCCATCAGTGGCCATGGTGAGTCGAGTGTTGTCTTCTGGCGATGAGCGTACAAGCTCAATTGTACAAACACTTTCGCTATTGAGTTGAATTAAAGCTTCGGCGATGGCCGTTAGATCTCTTTCATCCAATGTTGGTCCCACTTCTTCTTCTGGCGTTTTTGTGACGGCATCAAAGGCAAGGGGTAAGGCCGCACGAAAAATTTTAAAGATACCAATTTCAAAAAAGACACGGGTTAATACTTTCCAATCAAATTGTTTTTGAAAAAGTTGCCCAAAATTATGGCGAGATGAGATCGCACCAGCGGTGAGGTAAACTTGGGTGAGTCCTCGAAGGGCGGCCTGGATTTCAATTCTTAAATCAATATTGGTTTCACCCATGAGCCTCACAAAGTCAGAGAGATAACGGATAAACGCTCCATTATTTCCCCGAGAGATGAAATCTTTAATGAGTTTTTGATTCCTTTCAAGTTTGAGATCTTCAGGATTTTCAACAAGGGCCTTTAAACTTTCAAAAATCCCTTTCTGATCTCCTAGGATTAAGCGGTAAATGAAAGCAATAAATTGATGAATGGTTTTTGTGTCCCAAGTAAAACAGGGATTAAGGTCAATGAGTTTAACTTGAAGTTTATCGGCATCGTAGAGAATGTTTCCAGCATGAGGATCGGCCCATATGAGGCCTTTTCTAAACATCAGGTATAAATATGCATCACTGACAAGGTCAGCAATACTCATTCTTTCCAGATAACGATTGTGAACAACAGTTGTGATTTTATCACCAGTCAGACGCTCCATCATGGCCACGTCAGTTTCAGCATGAAAGTATTGTGGAATTTGAAGATCAAACTGACCCTTGAGGGCCTCCCTCACATGGTCGGAATTTTTTTTCTCTACTCTGAAATCTAGTTCTCCGATACTTTGTGTGGCGTAGTTAATGATGGTTCTTCTTAAGGCCAGAGTAAGTCCACGGATCTCTTCTTGATCAGTTTCATTGAGACCCGTTCCTGGAAGTGTGGTGTCCACTTTATTGAGAATGGAGAGGATTGTATTTTTTTGTTCTTCAAAAAGAGATTTAAGTCCTGGACGTTGGATCTTAAGTAAGATCGATCGATCCATTTGCAGTTTTCTTTTTCCTGTTTCAGTCAATTCAAATTCATAAATGGCACCGACTGAGGCCCCAGCAAAAGGTCCTTGAGTGCGCTCAGGTATATGAATATAACTTCGGATGCGGCCCCAAGTTGGCCGTTGTAGAATTTCTAAAACATATTTCCATGATTTTTCTTCACTACCAAAGATGCCACCTAAACGATCTTGTTGATGGCGAAGTTCCCGGGCCAAAGCGGGTGGAGCAAGTTCGGCCAGAACCTGTGCGAGTTTGACGTATAATCCACCTAATTCTTGTAAAATGATGGAGATGATTCTGCCTTGTGAGAGTTCTCCTTTGGGAGTGCATAGGATGCTGATCAGGGCCGTCATACAACGATCATGTGGTAAATGATCAACGGCCTCATCAATAAGAGGAAGGAGAAGGTTTTTACCTTTGTTGTTTGCCTGCAGAGTAATCTCAAGCTGTTTGCGCACATGGAGCGTATAATATTGGTAGAGAATTTTTTGTGTAAATGAGGTGATTTTGATCTGCTCATCTTCAGATAGTTCATAAAGGGCCGTAAAAAGTGGCTCTTTTAAATACGGCAACAAAGACATGGCCTCTTGAGAAAAAACGGGCAAAAGCTTGATCAAAGGAACATATTTTCCAGCGATGGTAGCGGCCATATCCTCGATGAGATCCATTTGATCGAGCACTTCCAGGAGCTGAGGGTTTTTACTTAGGGTATCAAAGGCCTGTTGCAGAAAGTGATGGATGGTCAAGGCCAATTTTTTTTCATCAATGATTTCTTGATTGATTTTATTTAAAACAATGGCATGAAAAGCATCAAGAGTGGCATGAAGATCAGGTGGAAATGGGGACTGCTCATCAAAACGGAAATGTACTAAATCTCTTGCAATGACAGACCAAGAACGTTTAAGTTCCTGTTCAGGGACATCACGAATATCAATTAAAACGATGGCCCGGGCAAAATAGGTCCCGATATATAATGAATAATCTTTGCATTCTGTGGCAAGTTGAGAGATCCAAGAATAATCTTGCATGTTTTACCCTATTGAAGACCTAAATCCTGTTGAATAAAAAGTAACAACTGATCAAAGTCCAGGGGCTTTTCTAAAAAACGGCAGATGCCCAGATTCTGCATCAGTTTTTTATAGTCCGCTTTATCAAACCCACTTACAAAATAGGTAGGTATGTGACGACCTTGTTCGATAAGTTTTTGAGAAAGTTCAGATCCAGAAAGGTGAGGCATGTTGATATCAGTCAAAAGTAAATCAACTTCGTTACTCTGGGCCCAGTTTAAAAAAACCTGTGAATCAGAAAAAAAATGTAAATCGACCTCACCATTCTGGGTGAGATCTTCTAACATTTGGGTATAAAAAAACTCCATTTCAGATTCATCGTCAATGACGGCAATAGTTTTTGGCATGAAGCAGTCTCTTTCTTTAAACGGTAAATCTTGAATGCACTGCTTCTGGTAAAACTCAAAAGAAGACACCAAAATGAACCTTAAATATACCTTATTACGAGTTAAGTATGAAACTTTTCTTTGCCAGTGAAAAATGATTTATGATGTGGGCCCTTAGAGAGAAAAATTAAGTCAATTCTTGCAAAATAACCTCAGAGATTTCTTTAATATTTGCTCGCTCTAGCTCGTGTTTAGAGTGGGCGATGGTTTTGACTGAAGCATGAGGGATCCAAGAGGCCGTGAGGTTTGTTTCCTCAGACGATACCATGCGATCTTGATCACCCAACATCAGCATCACAGGAATATCAAAATCCATAAAATCGTCTCTATTGAGTCCATCCAGTTTTTCTAAGTTTTGCATCATATGGGCCGTAGATCGCATGAGGGCCTTCCATCTTTCCCCATGTTTTTCTTTAAGGAGCTGTGCATGGTTGGGGAATTTTTCGGCCAGGTGCTCAGGATTGAGCATAGGTATTTCTTTTTGAACCGCGTTTTCTGACCAATTGAATTTTGTTCCATATGTCATAATTGTAGAAAGTGGGGAGTTTTCAAAATTAAGTTTATGATAAAGGGCCACATAACCCCCCATGGAATGGCCAAATACGGCAACATTTTTGAGATGATGTTTGTTCAAAAAAGCATCTAAATCCCGTGCAAAAAGGTCGATACGGAACTCTTCTGGCCATACACCTGACTTACCATGCCCAGAGAAGTCAAAACTTAGGGTCTGAAGGCCCTTTTCTTCCAAGATAACTTTTAAAGCATTAAAGTCCAGTGATGTTCCTAGGGCGCCATGAAGAAAAAGAACTATTGGATGAGATTTTATTTCAGACATTTTTTGATTCCTCGTTATTAAATTCTATTCATATCCCAAGAAATGAAAACAGATATTAATTTTCATTCATAAACTTGGTTTCACTTTGGAACAAGAGTAAACTAATTGCACATTAAAAGAAAAGGCTTCCCCTTATGAATTTTGAAGAACTGCTGACAAGAATTCGTTTAAAATTGCCTATTCAGAATCCGCTTCATAGTTTTGTTCACAATAACATCCTCATGATGTTTGAAGGTAAAGATTTTCATGATGCCTTATCGGAGGCCGCAACTTTATACCGCGCCCGGGCCTATTGGCCTTTGGGCAAATATCAAAAAAGATTTAAAGCTGGGAAAATCACAGAAGCCGACGTCTTAAAGGGTATTAACCACTATCTTGGTGCTCATGGTGAATTACCGGTCGCTGGAAAAATGGGACTTACTGCTAAAGATTTTTATTATCGATTGATGTTTTCAGAACTTAATTTTAATGATGACGAGCCTCAACCTAAAATTCTTAACGAAGAATTATGGACCGTTTGTACGACGAAGATGGCATCGCAAGAACTTACCCTCAAGAGGTCCTGTGTAAAATGGCGCGCCAAGGATTATTGGGAAAAATATCATAATGAGTCTTATTCACTAACAACCCATCCTCATATTATCCGTTTAGTTTCAAGTTTTTTAGATCAAGGACAAAGTTTTTGGGAAAATCCTTTTGCAAAAAAAGGTTTTTGGGCATTTTTTAAATATGATGCTGAACTCTTAAAGAATTTCTCTTCTGGATGGCAGTCCGTACTTGTAGAAAAAGTAGAAACATATAAAAATTTGTCCCCAGAGAAAGTGATCATGCAGGAATTAGAATGCATGGGAATTCCAGAAGAAGAATGGGAAAACTATCTTTTGGAAATTCTTTTTGATCTTAAAGGTTGGTCAGGCATGGTCAATAAGCTTGAATCAGAACCTTGGCAGGCCACAGTTAAAGCACCCGTGATTAAGTTGACTGAATATCTTGCGGCCTTAGTTCTCATTGAATCATCGATTGATATTTATCATGCTCAGTTACATTCTTTAGAATTACAAATGATTTATGGCCGAAAAGAAACAATTGAACTCAGATCATTTCAACTTGCTCTAGCTCTTTATCAAATTACGGAAAGTTTTAAACTTGACCCACACTGGATGGGACGATTAGGTGCCACAGAACTTTTATCTATTGTCGATGAAGTTGACCAAGCAGAACATAAACATCAAGTGCGGGTATGGCATGAAGCGTTTGAGCATCATTATTATCGTGAGGCCCTAGATGCCATGATCTCTCATGAAGATGTTACTCCTGATAAAGATGTGAATTATTATGCCCAAGTTCTTTTTTGTATTGATGACCGCGAAGAATCCATGCGCCGGCATATTGAAGAGCTTGATCCAGAGCTTAAAACATACGGTGTTGTGGGATTCTTTGGAGTCGACATGCAGTTTTGTGGCATAAAAAATCAACGTCTTATTGCTCAGTGTCCTCCTGTTATTACCCCTCGAAGAATTATCCGTGAGACTTCAAAAGATAAACAACGTGGAATCGTTTTTGATCGGTTCAACCAATTTGTTGGAGGATCGGATCTTTCTCTTTATTATTATTCAAGAACTCTCTTAAGAGGATTTTTTTCCACTATCATTTTAGGGGTCATGAGTATTATTCCCATGTTTTTACAAATATTTTTCCCTAAGTGGAGTGTGAGTATACGACGCAAACTTTTAAATTTTATCGGACCTGAACCTATCACGGAACTTTCAATTGACGTTGAAGACGATTCTCATGGCTTCAGTAAGGCCGAGATGGCCGGGATTGTTCAAACTGTTCTGAATATGTGTGGATTTAAAGACGCCATTTCTGAACTTGTGGTGATGATTGCACATGGATCAACGAGCAATAATAATCCATTTAAACAGGCCTATGGTTGTGGAGCTTGTGGAGGGAACGCAGGAGTTCCAAATTCCAGGGCCTTTGCTAAAATGGCCAATGATCCTGAAGTGAGAGCTGAACTTTCAAAACTTGGACTTAATATTCCTGATAAGACATTTTTTGTTTCAGGTTTTCACGATACTTGTACTGATGAGGTGATTTTTTTTGATTTAGAAACAATGCCAAAAAATAGCAAAGATAGTTTTACCCGATTAGAGAAAAATTTAAAAAAAGCATCTAAATTGAATGCTTTTGAAAGATGTCAGAGATTTGCTTCCACTTCTGCTAAATCTTCCCCTGAAAAAGCTCTGGTCCATGTCAAAGAGAGAGCTTTTGATTTGGCCCAACCTCGCCCAGAATATGGACATTCGAGCAATGCTCTTGCCATCGTGGGTCGTCGGGGTTTGACTAAAGGTCTTTTCTTAAATAGACGCTCTTTTTTATTATCTTATGATTGGACTATTGATCCTGATGGGAAAATTTTGGCCGACGTCGTCCTTGGAGGTATTCCTGTCGCAGTGAATATCAATATGGATTATTATTTTTCATGTGTTGATAATGATAATTTTGGCTGTGGTTCAAAACTTTCGTTAAATCTCACTTCACTTTTAGGGGTCATGACTGGATCTCAAAGTGATTTGAGAATTGGGCTGGCCCGTCAAATGGTAGAGATCCATGAACCCATCAGAAACATGACGATTATTGAGGCCCCTTTAGAGAGAGTGAAAAATCTTTTTGAAAGTCATCCTCGATTACGTAATTTTCTTTTTCATCACTGGATGCGTTTAGTCGTTAAGGATCCAGAAACAAAAAGCTGGTACATGTTTACACATACAAACTTTGAAAAAATCGAAGCAGGTCGTAAAGATTTAAAACATTATCTTTCATCTTTTGATCTCATTAATAAAAATCATGCCCAAGATGATTTTGCGGAAATTGACCTATGATTGAAAATCTATTTCAGCTTATTCTTATCACACCCTTTGTATGGGTGTTGATTTTAGCAATAATCTATTTTGTTAATGTTAAAGTCCCTGAGTATGTTCTCTCCGAGACGGTTAAGTTTTATTCCTTGTTAATGGCCATCATGAGTTTTAGTTTGTTTGTGATGTGCTGGTCCATGTCCCCAACAGTGGTTTTGTTGGATTATAAGAATTGGATTGAAGTTGGTGACTATGAATTTAAAGTGCGTTTTATTGTTGATCTCTTAGGATCGACATATGCTCTTTTATCTTCGGTTCTCATTGGCATTATATTTCGTTTTTCACGGAATTATCTCCACAAGGAAGATGGTTACTTTCGATTTATTTTTCTTTTGTCTATGTTGCTCTTTGGACTTTTGATTGTTTCATTTGCTCGCTCTCTTGACCTCATTTTTGTAGGATGGGAACTAGTAGGGACAACCTCTGTTCTTCTGATCAGTTATTTTTATTTTCAACCTCAGCCAGTAAGACATGCCCTTAAAGCGATCATCAGTTACAGGCTTTGTGATATGGGAATTTTGGCCGCTGCGGCTTGGGCCCATCATTATCTTCATTCTACTGATTACACTCTGATGCCAAGTCTTCTAGGACATGGGCATGGAGGAAATGCTCTCTTTTTTATCGGCCTTTTTATTATCTGGGCCTCACTGGCAAAATCGGGACAGCTTCCAATGAGTTCCTGGTTGCCAACGGCCATGGAAGGTCCCACTCCATCCAGTGCGATTTTTTATGGAGCACTCTCGGTACACCTTGGACCCTTTTTATTACTCAGGATGCATGATTATTTTACTCATTTCCCATCTCTTCTTTGGCTCATTGGAATTATTGGTGCAGTCTCGGCCGTTTACGCTACCCTTGTGGGACGTACACGCTCCGATGCTAAAACAATGTTGGCCTATGCCACTATTTCTCAAGTGGGAATCATCTGGATTGAAATAGCTTTAGGTTTTACAAATTTTGCTCTCTTTCATATGGTCGCTCATGCAAGTCTTAGAACGTGGCAGTTTTTAAGGTCCTCATCTATCATTCAAGACTTTTTTGAAAATCCGATGGTGCACCAGAACGAGGAGATTAAACGAAGCTTATCTTTAGAAAAACTTTTTTCAAAAAATATGAAAAAGGCAATTTTTGTTCATGCCCTTCATGGTTTTCATTTAGATTTTATCAATCAGAAAATTATTAATGCTTTCTTTTATCCGGCCAAATTCTATATTTTGTTAGAAAAAAAATGGATGAACTGGAACAACGAAATGTTAAAGAAATTAATAGGTAAAGGGTAATATGGTTTTTTTATATGATCTCATGGCAGGGATCCCACTTCTTATAACCTTAATTTTATCTGTGATCTCCATATTTTCAACAGATAATGAAAAATGGAAGTCCGTCATCATTGGCCTTCTGCTCTTTCTTCTTTTATATTTTGCCTTTTTCTTTTTTGTTCCCCACGATGCCCACACCATTGAGACTTTCTCTTTATTTGACTTAAGTTTTAACAAGATCAGTCTTTTTATCGGAATGATCTTTTGTGCTTCATTATTTGTAGGGATTTATCCACTTCGTCATCAGGTTATTATTTCCAGCTCATTTCTTTTCTACATAACAGGCGGCATAGGTCTTATTTTGGCCAATAACCTTCCGACTTTTTTTCTTTTCTGGTCCTTTCAACGTGCCATTCCCCTTGTCGGATTTTTTCAAAGTGCCAAAAGAGGGGATGCCTCTATCGGCGCCACTTATATCATCCAACATGTGATTAGTTTTTTCTGTCTAGTTGCCCTTCTGGTGATGTCTTATAATCAAGGCTATTTTTATTATCCTATGACATCGATACCAAAAGAGTTTTTTAGCTGGCCTGTTTTGATTCTCTCTTTCATTGTGATTTATCAGTCGCACGGTATTTTTCCATTTCATTCCTGGGTGCATGACTTAGTAGGTAAACATAGCTGGTATGAAATCTCTTCGATATTCCTTTCTCGTTCAGGTGTCCTGCTATTTGTTCAACTTCTTCTACCCACATTTAGTAATGACCCAGATATCTTTAAGATCATCTTACTTTCCCTGTCGATAATCTCTTCGATCTATTGGTCATTTCGTGGGCTTTTTGAAGAAAACCTCTCAAAAACCACGACCTATTTTTATATTGCTCAGGCCTCTCTTCTTTTAACAGGTCTGCAAGCAGATTTGACGGCGGCAAAAGGTTCATACCTGCACATGATGGTGATCTCTCTTTGTGGGACTTCAATGTTTTCCATTTTGAGTTACATTCAACATTATTTTAGTATTAAAAGGGCCAATCAGTTTTATGGTCTGGCCCAGTTTTATCCTCGACTTTCAACTTTGTTTTGTCTGTTTGGTTTTTGTATGATCGGTGTACCGATGGGTGCATCACATGTAGTGGAAGATTTAGTCATCACAGGCCTTTTGGATTATCAGCCTTATCTAGGACTTGGACATATCGTTGCCACCTGTTTAAACGGAATTCTCTTTTTTATTGTCTATTCTAAGTTTTTTTTAGGGCAATCACCTTATAAACAACACATAAAAGTTATGGATATGTCTATGAAGGAGATGGCCCCTTATGTGAGTGTGCTTATGCTCATGTTATTAATGGGGGTTCTTCCTTATCTTTTTTTAGAAAAACTCACCTGGTAAATAAATTATGGAAGTAATTGTCTTTTTAGAAGAATAGGTTTGGCAGAAGTGGGATCTTCGGGCCAGTGGTGTCTTGGATAATCCCTTTGTAATTCTTTTTTGATCGCGGGATAGGTTTTAGACCAAAAACCCTGAATGTCCCTTGTGATTTGAAGGGGCATTTTATGAGGTCCCAAAAGCTTTAGGGCCAGAGGAACTTTTCCTTGTAAAACAGTGGGCGTGAGCTTAAGTCCATAAAAATCCTGAATAGGTGCTTCGATGTAGGGATCTAATGCAAATGGATAATGTATTTTAAGTTCCCTTTTTCCCCCTAAGTTCACCATGAGAGGCAGGTCTCGGTCCAACTCATTGGCCTCAAGTATTTTTTTTAAGGTCATTTCAAAATACTCCTCTACATGGGACCAGTTAAATTCTTGATACGAAAAAAAATATTCTCTCAAATCCACGGTTTCAAGAAGTTCTATTTTGTGATTGTGTCTGGCCCAGAAATGCAGGCGTTCATAGATTTCACCATTTTTCCAGCGCTCAAAATGATCGGCAAAAGGTTTTTTATTTTGCAGAAGCAATTTATTTTTTAAATCTTCATTTAAATGATTCCATGAGATGGGAAGGATCTCTTCTTCAATGACAATACTTCCTAATTTTGTTTGGCGCTTTAGAGTGGTCTTATCAAGCTCGGTTTCCTCAGAAAGAGGAAATGGGTTGATGTCATAAAACCATTCTTCTTCTACGGGAAGAAGAGAGATCACTTCTTGTCTTTGGTTCACATCTAAAACCACATAATAGTCATGAGCGAGTTCTTTATGAGTGTTATGAAGTTTTAAGGTCTTTCCTGAATAATGAATAAGGTCGTGGTGTTTGCATCTTAGTTTCGAGCTTTGATCGATAAAACCAAAAAGGATACATTTCTCCCAAGGTGTTTGATCATGACCTTGATCCTTGAGAAAAAAGTTTAGTCTTTTCTCGAGAATTCCGTAACGATCTTTTTCAATGTTCACACAGATAAAATGCAGAAGTTTTCTTTTTTCAGATAGTGCAAGCTTTTCGCCGGCAATGAGGACTCTTGAAAGTCTTGCTCCCAAAGGATAGCTGAGCATCTTCTGTCCAATAGGAGTAAGGGTTTTATCTGGATTTGTGGCCCCTAATTTAAGACTTAGTTCCTGCGCTTCATTCCAGCGAGCTTCAGGAGGTGATTGCGCCCATAATAGCTCATGTTTCAGGGATAAAGAAAAAAGATAGGTGTCCGTGAGATCTGCTCGTTCTATTTCAGGTACGGTAAAGGCCGCACGTTCTTTGTAGTCATGTTCACTAAAAAGACGTTTACAAATTCCAGGAGCTGTTCTTCCTGCCCGACCTGTTCTTTGAATGGCGCTGGACTGTGTGGTTTTATGGTCTTCTACAAATTTTAAACCATGCCAGGGAGAATAGTGGGCCTCTCTTTGAATGCCGCTATCAATGACGGCCCTGACTCCAGGAATAGTCACAGAGCTTTCAGCTATATTGGTGGAGAGAATAATTTTTTTAATGGGTGTATCTGAGACTGCGGCCTCTTGTTCTTCCTTAGAAAGTTCAGCGTGGAGAAGGTGAATCGGGCCAAACTGAGAACCAAGAATTTCTTTGAGTCTTAGCATTTCACGCATACCTGGAACGAAGACAAGTACATGACCCAATTCATCTTGCAAATCAAGAAGAGCTCTTTTTACTTTTTGCTCTAGGGTTTGATTAAGAATACTAGGGAGGTTAGGCAAGTAATCAATAGTCACTGGAAAACGTGGGGCCTCAATTTCGATGACATGGGCCTTGGGAAAAGTTTTTATAAGTGTCGTATCTAATGTCGCCGACATCAAAATAATTTTAAAATCAGTACGACGCCGCTGAATACTTCTTATGGCCGCCAGGGCCACATCTGTTTCAAGATGGCGTTCATGAAATTCATCTAGAATCACCGTGCCTACTTCACGCAAATCTGGATCATGCAGAAGTTTTTTTAAAAATGTTCCTTCAGTGTAAAAAAGGAGTTTTGTATGTTCATCAAAGTTTTTATCAAATCGAAAATGATAACCCACTTCCTTTCCCAGTGAGAAACCTTCGTCTTCGGCAATTCTTTGGGCGGCCATTTTAGCGGCCAGACGTCTTGGTTCTAGGATCAATGTTTTTTTTGTGGCATCGCGGGCCAAATACCACGGCAGGCGAGTGGTTTTACCCGAACCTGGCGAGGCCTTGATGAGAAGAGTCGGATGAGCGAGGTAAGAAGTGCGTATTTCCTCTAAATAAGGATCAATAGGCAAAGTTATTTTAGCTTTTGGAGACATGCGAAACCAACATTTAATTGTATCTTTAGCGACTTACCTTGATAATAAGTAAATTAATAGGAGTCGACTATGTCAATTTGCCCTTGCAGAACAATGGATCAGCAGAAATTAAACTATGAGAGCTGTTGTGCTCCATTTATCGAACAAAAAAAGAAAGCACCCACCGCAGAATCCTTAATGCGCGCCCGTTATTGTGCCTATGTTGTGAAGAATATCGATTATATCGATCAAACCCAAATCGAAACGAAAACAGAAACGTTTAATAAGGAAGAAGCTCTCAAATGGGCCGAGAGTTCAGAGTGGTTGGGGCTTGAGATCAAAAAATCTCATAAAGGTGGACCTTCTGACGCTACTGGCACAGTCGAATTCATCGCTCATTATAAAGATAAAAATAGTGGCACTGAGCTTAGTCACCACGAAACTTCCCTTTTTCAAAAACAAGATGGTCAGTGGAAATTCAAAGAAGGTCAGATCCACGGTGCTCAGCCTGTGCGTCGACTAGTGCCTAAACTTGGACGAAATGATTTATGTTCATGTGGCTCGGGCAAAAAATTTAAAAAGTGTTGTGGCGTTTAAGTGAAAGAGCTTCTTCTGGCCGAACTGATTAAACGTTCTAAAGAAGAGCTCAAAGAACTTGAAGCTGCTGCTGATGCCAATCTGAAATTTGCAACCGATCAAGAGTTTAAGGCCGAAAGTAAATACGATACCCGCGCTCTAGAGGCCTCCTATTTAGCTTCGGCCGAAGCTAAAAGAGTGGAAGAACTTAAGTTAGACATTCAGATCTTAGAAAGTGTTGATCTTGGGGCCTCGGCCCGATTTCATGAGGTTAACATTGGGGCATTGGTTGAGCTTGCTCATCAGGGGCAAAATCGTTTTTATTTCCTTATTCCCACCGCTGGTGGAACTTTACTTAAAATCGAAGATAAGGCCGTTCTTGTTGTTTCTGTTTTTTCTCCCATTGGGGACGCCGTTTTAGGGTTAAAGAAGGGAGATGAGTTTGAAGTCCAGGCCCCTAAAGAACTGAGAACCTATCAAGTCATAGATTTCATATAAAAGCCGTCATTTAAGCTCAAGTTTTTCTCAGATCGTTCCGATCAGGTACCTGAGGGGAATGTTATGAAATACTTGATAGTCTTGATGTTTTCTTTTAGTGCCCTTGGGCAGGTTTCACAACAAAATGTCAGTGAGATGCTTAATCAAATGGTACGAGAGAATGTGATTTCCGCTGTAGAAGCAGAAAAAGCAAAATTTAAAATGAATAATATGCATGAAGATGAATGGGCGGCCATTAATAAGCAAGCGGCAGCAGCTGCAGCTCGTAGTCCCGCCTCAGTCACTCCATCAGGTAACAAAATCGAAGAAATTCATAAAATCGATCTAGAAGGCGAACAATTCAAACAGATTCAACAAGACATCAAAAAAATAATTCCTGATCATAAGGAGTGATGCCTAAATTTCACCCCTGTTCGAGAACCGGGGTGAAATGAAAAATCTACTTTTTAACTTGAATGTTTTTTAGCCCAGAGAAGGCATTGTTTTTAAATTGAGGTCCAGATGGCATAGGTCTCTGTTCTTGAGATCTTTGACTAGCGCCCCCTCTACGAGGAGAGGCCCCTGAACCTGTGCCTGTCACTCCTTCAGTTTGTGAATCACTTTTACATGAAAGAGAGATTCGACGGCGATCCATGTCGATACCAAGGATACGTACTTTAAGTTCTTGGCCAACTTTTAATTCATCCATTGCGTTTTCTACAAATTTATCGCTCATCTCTGAGATATGAAGAAGGCCATTCTCTTTGATACCGATATCTACGAAGGCACCAAACATGGTAATATTTGTGACTTGGCCGTTGTACCACTGGCCAATTTTTAGATCTTTAAGATCAGAAATGCCCTTCGTAAATTCAACTGATTTAAAAGTCGTGCGTGGATCTTGTGAGGGAGCTTTAAGACATTTAACGATATCAGTGAGGGTCATCTCTCCGATTTCGGACTTGAGAGTTTTATCTGATGATAATTCATTTCGAAGAGAGTCATCGGTAAGAAGATCATTAAAGTTTTTATTTTTAGAATTGAGCCATTTCTCAAGAGTTGGATAACGCTCAGGATGAATAAATGTTCCATCTAAAGGATGTGGGCCATTATAGATACGAAGGAATCCTGCTGATTGCTCAAATACTTTTTGAGTAAAACGAGAAACTTTTAAAAGTTCTGAACGGTTTTTGAAACCACCATTATCATCACGATATTTGACAACGTTTTGAGCCACGGATGGGCCAATGCCTGAAACATAAGAAAGGAGCGGAGCAGATGCAGTATTAAGATCGACACCCACGAAGTTCACGCAAGATTCTACGACGGCCTCAAGGTTGTTTTTAAGTTGGATTTGATTGACATCATGTTGGTACTGGCCCACACCAATTGATTTTGCATCGATTTTCACAAGTTCTGCTAGAGGATCTTGGAAACGACGTGCAATTGAGATCGCACCACGGACAGTAACATCTTTATCAGGGAATTCAGCTCGAGCAATATCTGAAGCAGAATAAATAGATGCTCCGGCCTCAGAGATCATTGTTGCCTTAACTTTTCCGTCCCTCACTTGTGCAATGTGAGTTTCAACAAAATCTAAAGTCTCACGTCCATAAGTTCCATTACCGATGGCGATGTATTCGACATTGAACATATCGATCATTTTCGTAAGGATTTGAGCGGCGCCGACTTTGTCATTACGAGGCTCAAAAGGATAAACAACATGATCGCCCATGAATTTTCCAGTATTGTCAACGATCACAACTTTGCAACCAGTTCTTATTCCCGGATCGATTCCTAAAACTGTTTTTGAACCAAGATAAGGCTGAAGCAGCAGGTTTTTTAAATTCACACCAAAAACGGAAATTGCTGCAGTGTCGGCGATCTTTTTTAATTCATTTTTAATTTCTAAATCAAGAGAGGGTTGAATGTAGTTTGTATAAGATTTTTCAGCACATTTTTTTAGTAGTTCATAATTGGCGAGCCTATCTTTTTTAGGAAAAAATTGCTCTTCAACTTGAGAGATACCGATCTCTGGAGCAATCTCTGAATCGACCTTAAGAATTTTAAGATTCATCCCACGTCTCATGGCCATATATCGGTGAGATGATTTAGGGTCTTTAATCTTACAAAGAGGCTCGGAGAATTCGAAGAAGTCTTTGAATTTTGATGCTTCTTCTATTTTATCGCCATCTTTTCTGAGAGAGGCTTTCATCACACCGGCCTCCCAAAAAGTTTGACGGATTCTTTCTTTAAGTTCCAGTTGGTGAGAAAAAGTTTCAATCAATATATCACAAGCGCCGTTAATAGCATCTTGAACATCTTTAACTTTGCCTGCCATCGGGGCCACGAATGTTTCATTGATCAATGAAGTGATGTTTCGGATATCTTTATCCCCATTCAAGATCATTTCAGATAATGGTTCAAGTCCATTTTCTTTAGCAATCATGGCCTTCGTTTTTTTCTTTGATTTATAAGGAGCATAGATGTCTTCAAGTTGGGTTAATGTTTTTGCCATTTTAATTTGACGAGAAAGCTCTGGAGTCAGGGCCTCCATTTTTGTGATGGCCTCTAAGATAAAAGTACGTCGTTTTTCAGTTTCAATATACTCATTATACGTATCCTGGATGTCCCGGATTTGAACTTCGTCTAAATCACCTGTGGCCTCTTTGCGATAACGAGAAATAAAAGGAATCGTACATTCTTCCTCAAATAAAAGTTTGCACGTGGCCATAACCTTATGAGGTGGAAGACCTAATTTAGTGGTACAGAAAATCATTGCTTGAGGGTCTAGGGTTTGCGCGGCCATGCAGTTTTAGTCCTTTCAAATAGTCTCTAATAAAAGAAATAATAGGGTAACGACTCAGAGTAGAAAATGGCAAGATCTTGTGAGAAGATCAAAGAAAAATAAATAGAAAGGATTGAAATTGACAACTCTTGCCATTATTGGGTTTGGAATTGCGGGAAGAAGTCTTCTTTACACCCTTGCCAAAGAGAAAAAAAAGTATTCACAAATCTATATTTTTCATTCTGATGATTTTGCCTTCCCTTGTACCAAACATTCTACGGCCATTGTTGCTCCCCGTGGCGTGACTGCTGGTCTTTCAGCGTTGGGCGACTTACTTATGGATGGATTTAATCACTTCTCTGAGCATGTAGAAAATGATGTGCCCTTAGGCGTAAAAAAAATCACCCAGTATTCAGCAGCAACAGAACGATTAGGTCCATTTAAAAAACGTTATCCTCATGGGCATGAGTCGCTGACAGTAGGCCCACTTCATCTTTTAGATAAAACGTATCTCATTACTGAAAGGGCCTTTATGATCGATCCTGTGATCTATCAGGATTGGCTTTATTCTTCATCTAAAAATCTTCCCATCATCGACATAAACGAATTTGTCACGCAAATGGAAAAAAAAGATCAAATCATTTTAACAACTCATTCTCAACAAAAAATCACTGTGGACGAAGTGGTTGTGAGCGCCGGAGTTTATACCCGTTTTTTGCAAGGCCCAGTTAAAAGTAAACCCGTTCAAGGCAGTTATTTATCTTTTAAAGATATCAATCTAAAGAGTGATTCTTTTTCATTAACTTTAGATGGTGATAATATCGTTTATCATGCTGATCAAAAGATTCTTCTTTTGGGATCAACATCCATAGAAGCAGGTCATGAATTAGCACCTATGAATGATCTTAAAAATATCTATGAACGATTATGTCAAAAGACGCAAATGACACTACCTCCAATAAGTGAAGCAGATATTTTTGTTGGATTAAGAGAAAAAGCACCAAAACGTTTGCCCTATCTTATGTCCGACGAAAAGATTCATTTTTTAGGTGGGTATTATAAAAATGGATTTACTTTGGCCCTTAAAATGGCCAAAAGCCTTTCTCATCGGCTCCTCGGGCCCGTTTGAAAAACTGATGAAGACATTTATCTTTGTTCTCAACTTTTAAACGAATCTCTTTGAGTTCGTTTTTATTTTTTGGAAGTCTACTCAGATGTTTCCCATTTAGGTCCACGGCCTTAGAGATCATAAGTTTTAAATTTAAAAAGGCAGCATCTGATTTTTTATCCAAACCACGACAGTGATGACTTGGAACATGAATAAAACCCGATGCAATGTCTGGATAATAGTAGGAGAGTTTAAAGGCCGTATTATTACAAACAAATGATCCAGCATTATTAGAAACTTCAATCTTTTCACGCTCATTTTCAGGAACAGCACAATACATCTGCGCCAATGGATAAGTAAAACCTATCTCGGCCTCTGCTTCAGGAATAATTAAAACGCTTTCTCTGTTATTGCCTTCATTGTCAGGACCAAAAGTTTTATCTCGGTTGCGTCCCAGAAGTTCAATTTTAAGATTACAGTTTGATTCTCCAAGTCCCAACACGAGAACAGGTTTTGATTCTAGTTCTTTGAGGCAATTTTCCATCTGAGCATATGACTTATCAAAAACCGTATTAAGTGCACAAAGCCTCAGTTCAATATCAGAATCTTTGAAGGCCAGCGCCAAACGGTTGGCAATACGTTGGGAGTTATTAAAAGGTGATCCATTAAAAGCATCATAATAACTGACCAAAACCACAGGTCGTGCCCAAATAATTCCAGGTATAAATAGCAGATATAAAAGGATGCATTTCATTTCTTCTTTGTGTCATAGAGGCAAATTTTTCTCAAGAGCTCAGGAATTTATTTCTTAACTCAGGCCTGGCCATGAGTTTTGCCGATCAAGGTTATATGCAAACCGAAACCGAAGGATAACCTATGAAAAAGTGGATTTTTTCGTTTGTGCTACTAACCTCTGGGGCCCAAGCGCTTACTCATGATACGAAATTGTCAGGAAATTATCTTAATAGGGCCAAAGTATTTAGGCCAATTGAGTTTAATTATGTGTCTCCGGAATCTGTTCCTAGTGCTCCTCTTTTGGTGAAGGCGATGAAGATCACTGGATTTGATGCTCAAAGCCTGGGTAAGCTTGATTCTGCCTTCAAAGCACTTGAATATGTGGTGAACTCTGATGAGTTTAAAAACCGCGTAATCAACTTTAAAAATAGTAAGGGTCAACGCTCCTTTGCTTCTAATGATGGCAAATCCAATGAAGAGATCTTTGAGATTTTTATGGATGGTCGTGAGACTCTTCAACATGACACTTCAGGTGAAATGAATTTTTTTCTAAATCTTTATTACAAACGCTGGTCCCGAGTCGTGGGATATACTTCCGCGACAACTAATACCATTAATATCAATTGGAAGTATTTTCGAAATTATGAGGCCCACGAAGTGGCCGGAAACCTAGCTCATGAATGGACACATAAACTTGGATTTGATCACCGTTCGGCCTCCGAGCATGATTCTGCTCCCTATGCCATCGGTTATATTGTTGAAGAGTTGGCCGAAAAATATTTGAAATAAAAATAAGGGAGACTTTATGTCTCCCTCATTTTTATTGTTTGCTATTGTCGAGAGGAAAGTTCTAAAAGCTTATTGACCACTTGAATGAGTGGTTGAGGACGAGGATATCTAAACTCACAATCCACCATGATTTGTTCTCCTGTTGTCTCAGAGATGACCGGACATTTGGGACTTACACCAAAATAACGGGCACTTTCTTCGTAAACAAAACTATGAGAGATTTTAGCAGCATTTTGGTACTGCGTAGGGGCCGCATTTATAGTGCGGTATCCAGTTTCTTTCCATTCAGGAAGTCCTGAGACAGGTTGGAAGTACTTGTTGAAGTTTCTTGGAACGACCCAAAAGAAGTCTGGGTTATGGGGTTTGCGGTTAAACATCTTTTTAACTTTTTTATCAGCACGCCATTGTCCACCGATGATTTTTCCTTCAGCATCGATTTCAAGATCATAATAAAATTCAACATGTTTAATTTTGTCGTCTTTTTCAGAATTTTCTTTTGCTTTCGAAGGATATTCCCAGTTGATGTAATTAACTTTCATCTTCACACCAACGATTTTTGTCGCAGCTTTGTTTCTTGATTCCCAATACCAGTCAACATTTTCATATTCTTTCATATCCCAAACGGATTTATCAAATGATCCCTCTTTCCCAGTTTTTGGATCAAAGTACGTAAAACTATATCCCGATACAGGTTGGTTTGCGATGGCCGCCTCTGGTTTTTTATCAATGATAAAACTTCTTTTCTCAATTCCCAAAATATTAAGTATCGCTACGTGAAAGATCGCTGGGTGAACGTCAGCGCATCGTGGAGTGAGTTTTGTGTCGTTTTTATCAATGCTTGTATCAATATACCGTCCAGTCACATCACGAGTGGGTTTTTTCTTATTACAACGACTTCCTTCAAAAATCACATCACCTTGGATATTTGAATGGGCCCACATTAAAGAGACGAGTGCTTTAATGTCATCTGGGTAAAATGGCATACGTTTGCCATTAGGGAGTGTCACTGTAACAGTTTGACGAGGACGAGGAGTGTGTCCTGCGGCCACAGCCCATCCGTGACAGATTCCTTCCCACAATGCCATCATGCGATTAGCATAAGGAAGTCGGTAGCCATCAGGAAGTTCAACTTTACTTACAAAACCCCATTTTTTTTCTTCTCCCCATTTCTCAGCATAGGCCCAGATGCGGTTAGTAAGATCAAACGATTTATCTCCTAAAAGAAGATCGTATTTTTCAGAAGGAGCAAGTTTTGCAAGCGCATGTTCGTCAAGATCATCAACCTCTGGGTGAAAAAATTGAGCCCGGCCATAATAGTCATTAACGTTTTTTCTCCAACTGAAAATTTCTCTCAGGGTAAAGATAAAAGTTTTATAATCTTTATTTTGATAAGTGTTGGCCACCATCCCTTGGTTTAATGGCCAATAAGGTCCGCCCCATGGCTGAACTTTGGTATTTGCAATATAAAGGCCACGGCGGTTAAGATCATAAATACTCCAGATAAATCCTGGACCTTCATTGAGTGCCTCAAGTCGGCCTTTAATATAAGATGTTTCAAATGGTTTATAAGGGTAGATATCCTCATTGGCATCTTCTACGGTTTCATTTTCATTACAGTCTTGTTCAGTTGGATCACATTCGTCTTCATCAAAGGCAAAGGCAGAAGTTGATAAAACAGCGAGTGTTAACGAAAGAAAGAGGTATTTCTTCATAGAGTATCCTGTGTGGTAGGTTTGCTTTCAGAGGTTTATCAGGCAAGAGGCATGTTTAAAAAGATTAATTAATTGTTGAGTAAAGTTTACTGTAACAGGGCCCCGAAAAGGGGGCCCTGAATATGATTATTTAGAAAGTTCAAAGAGCTCTTTAACAATGACTGAAAGTGGTTCACCATTTTTAGAAGATTCGCGAGCTTGTGCGAAAATTTCTTTATCGTTACGTGCAATTCCTTGTTCTTGTTCTATCGTTGAAAGTGGGAATTCTCCATCATTGGGTGCCCAGATAAAATCTGGAAGGTTTTTGGCCGAAGCAACTCCACCGAGGATGTTATATGAATAATCTAGCTCAAGGTCATAGTCATAAGTTTTAGTTAGGACTTTATCGTATTCTGCACCATCTTCCACAGAAAGTGGGGCCGGACGCATGTCTTGGTATTTAACTTTAACTTCAACGCCAACGATATAACCGGTACGATTGTGTCTTGAGAATCCTTTTTTAAACCGATGATGATCTTTAAAAAGCTCGACCACATTCTTAAAGTTTTTACTCTCTTCATTTGAGAGCACGTTATAATAAGTCACACTGTAACTCTTGACGGGATAATTCCAAACTTGAGTACTTGGATCGATGTCAGCAATAAATGATTTACCTAATTTTCCTACGCGGTTAACCAGGGCCTTGTGAAAGGAGCCAGGGTTGGTTGGGTTACATGCATTTGAAAATGGATTAGGGATTTTAACTGAACAACGTTTTCCTAAAAAAATGGGATTCTCTTGGTTTCGAGCATAAAGCTGAGATCCAAGAGCTTTGATGTCTTCAGGAAAAAAAGTAATTTTTTGTCCACTAGGTGATGTCATCTCCACACTCTTAATCGGACGAGGCATCATCTGAGTGGCCGAAGACCAACCATCACAAATTCCTCGCCATGTTGGAACTGCACTGACCATACCACTTCCAAGTTCCCAAGAGAACTTCGTCATGGCCATGGTATAATCTCCAACTAAGAGATCATATTTTTCTGCAGGGGAGAGAAGATTCATCGCCTCATTTTTAAATGAGTAAGTTGGCCATTTTTCAGTGATCTTTTTATACATGCCGAATTTTTTCTCATCTCGAGAGATAAGAGTCTTAAAGTTTGGCTCACGATAACGAACGCCAAGAGCTCCTTGATAATGTGGCCAGTAATGGCCTGACCATAGGTCAAGTTTTGTAGCACCATCGTTAAGACCCATTCGTTGAATAACTTCAAGAGATTTTAGTTCTTGTTGCCCTTCAAGGAGGTCTTGAATGTTTTCATCTTCAGGAATGCCAGCGGCCTGGGCCACATGGGCAGAAAAAATAAATAAAGCGATCATCGTTTTCATGTTACATCCTAGTGTTTTTTAATGGATTCTTCTAAAAGTTTATCTACAATTTGAATTAATGGTTGAGGCTTAGGGATCTTAAATTCACAAGGAACCATCCTTGGTGCTTCTTTTTTGTCGATGTGAAACACCGGACATAGATGAGGATTTCCAAAATTATAAGCAGCATTCATATTATACATAAAACTGTGAGCGATCATGGCCTTGGCCTTGTACTCAACTGGTGGAAGAGTTGATTTTTCAAAATCCCAAACAGGAAGACCTGCGATGGGTTGGAAGTATTTTTTGTATTGACGAGGGGCAACCCAGAAAAAATCAGGTTGATCTGGTTTTTTATGGAGTGGCCCGGCAAGACCTTTTCTCGAGACTCGCCACTGGCCACCAATAATGTCATGGTTTTGATCCAGTTCAAGATCATACATGAAATTCATCTGGCCAATTTTATCCAAGGATTGAAGATTCACTTTTTTAGTATTGGGATAGGCCCAGTTCACATATTCTAGATCCATTTCTATACCGACGATAAAAGCTGTTTCTTCATTTCTCATCCAACGATAAGGATCGGATGTGTAGTCACTCACACTAATGATACTTTCTTTTAAAGAAGCATCTTTACCTGTAAGGGGATTAAAAGTTTGATATTTATAAGCTGATACGGGTTGGTTTCCGACTGCAGCTTCGGGGTGATGATCAAGGACGAAACTTCTTCCTTCAAGACCTAGGATGTTAACTATTGAGGCATGGAAAATCCCTGGATGAACATCTGCACAACGAGGAAGAAGAGAAAGATCTGTTGCATCTTTTTTGACATCGATATAACGACCGAACTTATCTTTATCAGGGTTTTTTCTGTTACAACGATTACCTTCAAACATCACAGCATCTTGAATAAGTGAGTTGGCCCAAACCATAGAGACCAAGGCCTTAATATCGTCAGGATAAAAAGGCATTTTTTTTCCATTAGCAAGTGTAACGGTGACTGTTTTTTCAGGACGTGGCGTATGGCCTGCGGCAAGGGCCCATCCATGGCAAATGCCTTCCCATATGGCCATATTCTGATTGACCTTAGGAGTTCGCCACTCACCAAACACAGGCATATCAATTTTTGAAAGGTATCCCCATTTTTTTTGATTTCCCCAAGTCTTAACATAATTCCAGATTCTAGAAGTGAGATCAAAGGTTTTATCACCTAAGAGCACATCGTATTTTTCTGATGGTGCGAGTTTTGCGAGTGATTTTTCATCAAGATCTTCAATTCTTTTATAAAGTTTTTTTTCTCGTTTTATGTAGTTGTTGTAATTAGTTTGCCAATTAATATTCTCCATTAAAGTGAAAATGAAGGTGTTATAATCTTTGTCTTGGTAATTGTTTGCAATCAGACCCTGATTGAGTGGCCAATATGATCCACCCCATGGTTGCACTTTACTTTGTTTATTTGAAAGACCTTTTTTATCCATTTCAAAAATATTAGACAGGTAGTTTTCATTTTCCGTTAAAAACGCGATCCGATTTTTTATATGTTCAGTTGTAAAAGCTTTGTTGGGATAAATATCTGAAGGAGCTACATACACTGTTGAAGGAGAGCTGCAGTCTTGAGTTTCTGGATCGCATCCATCATCCTGGGCCTGTGCCATGAAAGTAGAACCACTTAATAAAAGAGAAAAAAGAATCATCTGTTTCATGAAAGCTCCATCGGTCGTGTGTCGCGACACATTGCATCAACCTGGGCCAAAAATGAAGCATTATGTCTGTAAGCCGTAAAGTTTACAAAGAGCTAAGTGGCCAATATGTCGTGCTTTCTGATTGTTGCGGTCAAGTAATGGCTTAACTTCTCCGATAGGAGGACAAAGAGGGACCTTCAATGATTTCAAAACTGACGCTTTTAGGGCTCATGATCTTCTCCATTGAGCTTCAGGCCCAGAGTGATGATTATTTTCAAATGCGGATAAGTTGGATCAAAACGATGAAAGATGTTTTGATAGAAATTGAGAAAAGTCATCCCGAAGATCATCTTACTCAACGTGAAACAAAGTTTTTAGAAAAATTCTCTTTCATCGAAGAGGCGTGGGCCGATTCTCCGTATAATTGTTTTTTTGCGGGCTGGCCAAGTACGATAAAAATAATAAAAGGCAAAAAGTATTGTACAAGTCCTAAGACCTCGAATCAAGAATATCAAAATGGATCGTGTACAAAAAATGAGCTTCAGTGTCAGCCTTATCTGTTCGGAGAGGCATTATGTGTGAGTTTTCAGACTAAAACAGATAAACAGACGGCCATGTCACGGTGTGAAGACAAATTTCAAAAAGAAAAAAATGGGAACTATGATTATTTAAAAGAATTAAATCAAGATGAGATAAATGATCTTTTAGAACTCACCTATCTTGCCGGAGATGTGTGTGAACGTGGACGTCAAAAAGAATCAAACATGTGTAGAATTCTTTTAAAAAAGATACCTGATGCCATAAAGTCTATTCAGAAAGCGTGGCCTGAATCATTTAAGAAAAAAGCGAGCAATCGTACAGTTAGGCCAATAAAACCTTCTAAAGACGTCGTTTGTACTGATGTGACTTTAAAAAATGAAGAAGTTGATTCATTACTTAAAGTTAGTGATGCACACATAGATCAACTTTATGAAGAGATGCGTGTAAAATTTGAAGCGTCTCCTTTATGTCGCCCAGAAAATGTGGTGAATGATCCTAACGAGAAACCAAGTGGAGTTCTCGTGCAAAAGTTGATGTCTGGTTTTGATTTGATTGAGTCCAAGATCAATAAAGAAGATAAAATGAAGTTCTTACAGAAATTAGGTCAGGACTTTCATTTAAGTCAAGAGGCCCTATCCCGTGCCCAACATGTTTTAGAATACCCAAGCTCCAATTACCATCGGGACCAATTTAAGTTTCAGATCATACTTTTAAAAGACTTTTTTAAGGTCTCAAAAGGAAAACCGGATTTCATGAGTGATGAAATTAAAAACCAACTGGCCAGAGCACATATTTTTGCTCGAGACAGTGAAGATAAAATTGTTTGTCCTTTTGTCACAAAGGATGCCTTTAAAAAGGCCATCGAAGGACGCGTTAGAGTGATGGGTAAAAAACCATTTTTATTAACTAATGACTCTACCCTTACTATTGTTGATTACTCCCGGCCTTCAAATCAAAGAAGGCTTTATGTTTTAGATTTGAATTCTAAAGAGGTTATTCATAATACATGGGTGGGGCAAGGACATGGGGGGAAAAGTGGAGCTGGCGTAGATGGTCTAGGCAGCTCTCCTAAGATGTCCAATGAAGATGGATCTAAAATGTCATCAGAGGGATTTATGGTTGCCGGTAAAAAAGACAGGGGAGCAAAATATGGTCCTAATATTTCATTAGAGGGTATCGATAAAAATAATACAAATTTAAAGGTCCGAGAGATCGTTCTGCATGGGTGGTATACGCCATACGAAGGTTATAGCACTGGAGTGGAGACCTATAACTACAAAGATGGCCTACTCTCTGATGTTAGAGACGTGATGAAAGAGGCCACAAGTCTTGATCCAGAGATGGCCAGTACACAGGACATGATGCGGGCCCTTTACCGAGTGCGAAGTTCTGCAGATATGGCCCCTTATATGATGCCTACGGCCGGGTGTTTAGGGGTTTCTGTGGCAAAGGCCAAACATCTAGACCGGAAAGGAAGAAATAAAAACCAGTTGGAGTTATTAAGAGAGGATCTTCCTGGTTCGTTGATATTTAGTTATTCGGGTTCTGATATGCAGTCAAATTATTTTCAGTAAAATTTGTAACGACTAAAATTTAACAGAAAATTCAGCACCAATGGCCGTTGTACCTGGACGGAACTTGACTAGGCCTTGAGTGAAAAGACCAACACTTGTCAAATATTTGATTTGCGGGAAATATGAAACACCTAGGCGAGCACGATGATCAAGATTATTGTTAAATTCTCTTGTATCCGTTTGTACACCCTTTTGATCCCAGTCAAATGTCACAAGAGAGTTAAGCATCCATTTATCATTAAACCGATAACTCAGGTAAGGGCCACCACTGACGATAACCGTTTGCATGGGATTAAGAATTGGATCAAATCCATAAAGAGAAGGAGTGCGGATAACATTATTTTTGAAATAGGCCCTGTAATACTGACCTAAAATTCCCGCAGACCAGGCCGGGCCTGGAAGATTAAAGGATAAACTTTGGGCCACGACCCAACCAAATCTCATTTCATCACGACGCGAGACCACTGAAGTTGGGGCCTCATAAGAAATCGTTGTGAAAAGTTTCATCCATCGAAGGTTTAGACTAGGGATAGAAAGATAAGCGCGAGTGTTGAACCATTCTTGTTTGGGAGAATTCTTTCCACCAAATTTTGTTTCAACAGTTTCAGTATATCCATTAATGGTCGTAAGGGTCCCACCAAATGCCCAATCAGGATTAAGTTGATGGCGTAAGTTAAATGCATGGAAACTTTGTAAAGGAGCACGGCCTTCAACAAATGGATTATACGTTTCTTTAGGTGAGCCTGAGGCCGTTGGCCCCAAGAACTGTTGATAATATCCAAGAGTTGTGTTGTTCATGAGGTGTTGGCCCCATGTTTTTTGATTCATTCTTGTTTGTATAACTTGAGTCGATGGATTGGTGCCATTACTCGTATTGGTATAATTGTTTTGAACTCGCGCTATCTGATTTTGACCGTCATACTGTTGGGCCTGGGCAACTTCTACCATAACAAGTAAGATTAAAGCGGCCAAAGCAGTTACTAGGATCTGTGATGTCAAATTTGCCGATTTTAGTTTCATATTTTTGTTCCAGCAGTTTTTTGATCATTAATAACATTAAGACCATCTAACTTTTCGCGGTCAGAAAGGAATTCTTTTAAATTCTCAATCACAGACATACGTTGAGTTGATTCGATATCCTTACCAAGTCGTTTCATAATTTCTTCTCTTATACCCACGTATTCCAGAGTTAAGTTATGTAGGAAAGTTTCATACATCATAGAAATTTTAGACCGTGTTAAAAGCTCCGCGGGTGTAAATATATTTCCAGAAGAATCTCTTTTTACTAATAAAACCAACTCGTCTCTTTTAGCAGAAAAAATTGATTGCAAAATCCAGACCGTATTTCTCGTAGACCAAATATACATATTTAGGCCATTGTTTGAAGCTTCCTCGGCCTTTGAGTTTTGCAGGAAAAGGATTTCCCACTGACGTTTCATATAAGAGCGAAATTCAGCAGTATTGTAGATATCTTTTTGTTTAAAGAGATCAGAATTTGCCTGAAGGTTCTTCATGACCGAACCATGCTCTTTTCTAGCTCCAGAGTAGAAGTTAGCAAGGGCATCGATTTTCTCATAACCGACAGGGCGTTTAAAACTTTTGTAACGCCAAGAAAGGATGTTCGTCATCTCTTGCATAAATACAAATGAGCGACCAACATAATAATCGTTTCTTTTTTGTTCTTTATCCTCATCCAACATCACGTAAGGTTGATCAAGAATAAAACGGGCCATACGATCCCAGAGATAAAGCTGGATTTGTTGAGTACGGTTTATCTCATTCGTGAGATATTGTTTCATCTTCGCGCTAAGATTTGGCGTCTCTGCTCGGGCCTTAAATATAGCATTGTTGTAACGCTCAAGTTCTTCCCATGTGCTTTCAATCTGCATCGGAAAATTATACTGAGTTTCAAGTTGTTCAAGTCGACCCATACGAGAGGCGTAATCAATATTTTCTTCGTAGGCGATTTGCATTTGTTTAAAACTACTCATGCGGTCAAACCAACTTTGCTGATTCACTTTTGCGACATCCGTTGAGATCAGCATATTTAGAAAAGTTGGTTTATGTTTTTCCATGGACCCTTCACCCATATCGATGTTGGCCGTGCGAACTGGACCTAGGGTTGATTCACTAGGATAAATAATGTTGGCCAAGATCTTATCTTGGGCCGAGTCTGTTTTAATAGAAGCAGCACTAATGGTAGAAACATCGTCAACACTTGTGGTCTCAGGTAAAACTTCTCTTGGAGTTTGAGGATTCACAACCGGAGCAGCGGCGATAACGACAGAATCTCGGTCAATGAGGCCACTGATCTCTGTTTTAATATCAAGGTAAGCTGAACGTACTCGTCCTACTGCTTGCATAGCGTGTGGATTCATAGGCATGGTAATAAAGTAATAAGTAAACGGGCCATAAACGGCCAGGGCCACTGAATAACCTAAGTTGTTTTTAACCGTTTGAAAAAACCAGATGACCTTTCCTACAGTGTATTTATAAAAAAGTCCTTGAGTGTTGCTGGCAGGACGAGACATAAATCTTTCTAAGAAATTTGTAAGGTTTTTTCTTAAGACACCCCATTTAAGGATGATACGAGATTTTTTGTGGGCACGCTGTTTTGTCGCCAGGATCATGTCACGTTTTTCTTTATGATTAGCAAATACAAGATGTCGTTCTTCCCAACTCAAAACCGGATCCATCTCTGTTTCAAGAATTCTTCTGTAAATAGACATAATTGCCGGATCATTAATTCCTTCTTGAATAGGAAGATGAATCGTCTTTGACTTTTCCAAACGGCGAAGATATTTTTCAACAAAAAAGACTAATTCAGTTCTGGATTTCCCTTCCGTGGCATGACGATACTCAAGATTTAAAAAATTATAGAGATGGTTAAGAATAGGACATGTGACTTCAATGTCGATATCATCAACGATGATCACATTTAACGTTTCTTTATCAGACGTAAAAGTTAACTCTCCAGAGATATTATAGTGATCAAATCTTTCAGCTTCTTGACCGTTGCCAATAAAACTTCTTCTTAGCACATATCCTGTGTTTCCTAAAATAATAGCAAAAGAGAGTTTGCTCGTAATCCCATCTTCTTCATATGTAAAACCACTGTGGCCAGAATAATTTCTAAATGATCCGATCTTGCCCTCAACTCCATACATCTTTTTTCCACCGTCTTGATAGACAGTTTCTAAGAAAGGAAATAGGAGAGGCACATCAGCTGTTAATAGTTCTAATCTCATGACAATAATTTCCTACTGCTGTTGTTGCTGTTGAGTCTGATTGTAACTATTGCCCAGAGAAATTGTGCTTAATATTGGCCTTAAGGTAATGGTCCTACTGAAGTCCAATTTACGTGAGAAACTTACTCCGTAGAACTGGTGGTTACCGATAGCTGTAAGAGCTTCGTAATCAGGACGTGCCGCTTTCACAGCACGTGCAATCTTGACTGCATTGGCCTTAAGTTGTTGCTCGTTAGCACTTGGAAGTGCAGAACGTATTTCATCCCAAGAGATTTCTAGACCGATCTCTCTGGCGAAAATAATGTTCTTAGCATTCTCTAGAGCAGGAATGATTTCTTGTAGAGCTTTTACTTTCACTTGGTTTGAATTTGGCATCATGTAACCAAATAGTGAGCCGTATTTATTTAACACAGTATCATAATCTTCGCGTGAGCTATTGATACCTTTTCTAATTTCGCTCACAAGGGGGGAGAAAAAGTAAGGAACAATCCTATCAGCAAGGCCATAAAGTGGTTGGCGCTCAACTGAGATGTCTACTGAAAGACCTTCAAGAGAAGCGGCCGAGATACCTAAAAAATTTCCATAAAAGTTAAGGAAATAAGCTTGAGCAACAGCTCCAGCTGAAAGGGCCTTCGCCTCCATCTTTGTTGTTTCTTCAATCTGATGGAAATGGATCACTTCATGTCCAGCAGTATAGATTTGAGTCAAAGGATCAAGTTCCTTACGTACCCAAATAAAGATATCTGAATCAGAGAAAAGACCATGAGACTTACGTTTTTTAGCAAAACATTCCCCGGCATGATCATGAGCAGATAAATGATTCTCACGGATTTGTTGAGTCGTGAGAATGGATATCTTGTTAGGGGTTAATTCATTGGTGAAAACGTCTTCAAGTGAGAGACCTTGTTTTTTAGCAAATTGCTCAAGGTTAAACTTTGCATAAGGCATTGCTGGCATAAGTTCCATGAGGTCTTTGACTCCCACACGTTTTGACTTCATGATTTGCGTCATACGAGCAAGAAATGGAAACTTCTCAAAATGAGTTTTACGTTTTTTAATTAAGAATTTTTCTTTTTTATCAGCACTCATTCTTTTGGCTTCATTTTCAACTTTTATCCAAGCAAGACGGGCCTCTTTAATTGAGTCCGGTATATAGTCTGACTCTGTTAAAATTTCGCCTGTCGCAAACTCTTTCTGAGAAGCTGTTAAGAAGCCAGTTTTACGTTTAAGGTTTTCTTCGCCAAGACCAAACGTTTCAAATTTAAGTTCAGGGTGAACCGTTTCAGGTGAGAATAGTTTAGCAAACTCAGTGGCCTTACCGGAATGTTCTAATCGATTTGAAACCATGGACATAAATGATTCAGTTAATTTTATTAACATCTGAGCTTGTTTACCGACGATGTTCTCACGTGGAAAAATGGCCTCGATGCTTGAACGAAGAATAGATAAAAGGGCCGAGTACTCTCGGATGAGGATGTTATTGTCACCAGCTTTTTCGTTAAGCATAAGTTTTAAGTTTTTTAAAATCTTACGGTCATGATTGCGGCTATCCTCTTTGTAGTTTTGATAAATGATATCCATGTCCAGGACTAGAAGTTCTTCTAGAGCATCTCGAAAACCTTTTGGAAGTCGGTTTTTAGATTCTAGTTTTTGAAGGGCCGTTACCAATTTCATTTGGTTTAGATTTACTTTTTCATAATAGGCAGCGATTTCAAGGGTCGCCTGTTTAGCTTGTAAAAAATCGATCATTTTATAAATCGGTTCAATCGCACGTGGATTCATGAAACTTAAAACTTCTCGGCATTGAGTTTTAAGAGAGAGAGTTAATCCCAATAGGATGTAGCTGTCGGCCGTGCCATTTTTAAGATGATTGTAAATTTCAGTCGTAAGGCGAGAAACTTGGATCATTTGAGCAGCAACAAACATGGGAAGATCAGTTTGAAGTGGAGCTGGGTGTTTCGTTTTAATAAACTCTGCGGCCGTGACTGAATCTTTACTTCCTACATCATCAACCACAACAAAAGGAGCATAACCGCCACCTTTAGAAGTGTTAACAATGGAACTCATAGGACCTTTTTCTTCAGGAGCATAACGAACAAGAGCGTTATGAGTCATCTTAGGTAGGGCCTTGGCGCCACCACCAAAAAAGACCCAAAGACGAATGTCGGCCGCAAGGTTTGCAAAACGAGTGCCTTCTTTTTTATCTTTCATCGCTACAGGAATACGAGCAATCTTAACAAGCTTTTGGTAAGCAAAATGGGATGGATCTTTTCTGATCATCTCCAGCACTTCTTTTTTAGATTTTTCGGAGAGAGTTTTCATGATGTAAATGCCTGAACCACCAGATAGGTTTGGTGCTTTCACAACCCATTCTTCAGGATTTTTTTCAATGATTCTTACCGATTCAATTTTAGGCGGTAAAGTTTCTGGAGGAGTGATCTTTGGACCTTTAGTTGAGATACCAAGTTCTTTGATCTTCGATGAGAAATATCTTGGAGCATAAGTGGTAAGGGCCGCAAGGATGATTTTGTTATCTAGGATACGGTTTAATCCTCCCATGTAGATGCGACGGTTAAGAATGGCGTCCAGAAGACCTGGAACAGCGTAATCAGACTGAAGAGGAATAGGATTTCCGTTCACATCCCTAACAAGAGGAGCTTCACCTGATTGGCCTAGTTTTAATGAATCTCGTAGATAAATAGGTTCATTTGTATCTGGATCACGAAGGATAATACCTTTTTCAGCATCAAATAAGGCCGAATCAGCGTTGATTCGAGAATAGATGGCAGTTACTATCGGGTTAGAGCCATTGATCGTACGCAGGCGGATATAACCTTTTTCATCTTGGAAAAGTTGAACAGGATCTGCATACACAAGCCCAGAATAAGCAGCAAGGTTATGTATTTCTGGGGCCGCACCATTCATTCCTCCGGGAGGAAGAATCACTTGAACGCCTTCTTTGATTCCTGTCCAGTCATCCCCTAAAGACTTATAAGTCTCGGCCAAAACCTGAAAATGATCGTTAGGCATCAGCCGACCTAATGAATCCAAAACGTCTGGGTTCTGCTCGTAGTGGCCTTCAAGGACGTTCATATTATTTGAAGCACCTGATGGAGCTCCAGCATTTAATTCCAGAATACGAAAAGGAAGATTCGGAAGTTTTTCAATATGTTTAGATTTTAAAATCTCTGTAAAGTTTTTTGATTGTTGAAGGTAATCTTCAATGAGCACTAAATCCAAACCAACGTTATCAAAAAACGGGTATTTTTTCATGTTTGAGTGATGAAGCTGCGGGAAATAGTTTGGAGACTCCATGATCGCTTGTATGAAAATATTTCTGATTTCAAGTGGTAATGATTTAACAAAACCAGAATCTTTCACAGATTTTGCACCATAGATATCTTGGATCACACAACGAAGAGAAACCACAAGGGCCTGGGCCGCTTGTTCAATTGTATTAAAAACTGATTTTTGAAGGGGAACGATCGTGGTGGTACAAGGTACAGTGAAGATCTTGTAGTTACCTTGAGAGTCTGATTTTTGGAAAGTTAAATCCCGTTTACGGATAAAACGTGTGAGACTTCTTGATTCTTTTAAATGAACCGAGACTTCTCGTGAAAGAAGGTTTTTAACTAAAGCTTTTGAATGAAAGTAGGGGGCCATTTTTCGATGAGACGAAAAAATGTAGTTAGCAACATCTACCTTCACAGTGCCGATAAACCCTAAGTTTGGGTTATACGGTTGGAGTTTGCGACGCTGGCCTTTAACTTTAATCACACAAAACCTCTCTTAATATCTTTGGAGCGAATCTTAGCCTAACTTTCTAGATGCAGCGCACTGTATCCCCTTAGACAGTAAATTCTACATATAGACCTATGAAAATTCGTCGGGGCCATGCCCCATAATGCAAATGTTGTGACAACACAAAAGGATCGAAAATTCAAATGGTTACGTTCAGGTCATAGATGGATTTGAGTACATTTGTCTAGGTCGTGGACAAAATGGGACATTGCTGCAAATAGTCTAAAAATCAGGTGTTTAGCTGTGGAAAACGTACCATAAAGAGGCTTCCTCGAGGATATAATCTTTGGTAAGTAATTTTGCCGTTGTGATGGGTGGCAATTTGCTGGGCAATGGATAAACCAATGCCTGTTCCTGTCATGCTAACTTTGGGCCCACGTTGAAATCTTTGGGTCAGAATATTTTGGATATCGGTCTTGGAAATGCCGGGGCCCTCATCTTGAAAGGAAACTTCGGTATGTTGATCTCGGGCCCTAATGTTGATGGAGATGAGACTCTCTTCTGGTGAGTACTTGATGGCATTATCCAAAAGATTTTCAAACAAAGAGTCCAAAAGTTGTTTTTCACCTAGAATTGTCATTTGGGTATGGTCGTCAGATTCTGATAGATTAAAACGCAGTGTAATTTTTTTTTCTCTCGCCTTGGCCCCCAATCGAGATGAGATACCGATCACAAGTTCATCTAGTCTTACTGGTCTCATGACAAAACTGTCCTGGCCCGACTCCACACGTGAAATAAGGAGCATATTTTTAACCAGCTCAATGAGGCGCTCCAACTCTTCTCTTAAACTTTTTTGGAACTTGAGAATTTCGTCAGGGCCTCGTTCTTTAGACTCTAAAACATCTAGTTCCCCTTTAATAATGGCCAGGGGTGTATTAAGTTGATGGCTGGCATTGGCCACAAAATGTTCTTGGGCCCGGAAGGATTTCTCCAATCGCTCTAGAAGATTGTTAAAGGTGCGGGAGAGTTCTTCAATTTCATCCCCAGTATTTACTTCTGGTAAACGCTGAGAGAGATTTTTTGCCGCAATACTATTGGTGGTCTCAATCAAAGATTTAATTGGGGAGAGGGTATTCCCGGCCGTGATATAGGCACTGATGCTTGAGATGAGTATAAGCAGAGGAATTGTGATTAAGTTTATGAGGAGCTGGCGATTTTCCTGTTCTGTTAGAATTCCTGAAGGAGTAACCACTTGAAGGATAAGTTCAATTTTGTCTTCGTTACTGATTTTTAAATTTACCACGCGGTAGTCTTTTTTATCTTCTTGCAAAGAGAAAAAACGGTGAGTGTAGGCCTCGGTGGACGCAAGCTCTGAGCTATAGGGAATTTCTTTGTGTCCTTTTGCATTAGGACTGCTGCTTAAGATCTCTCCATTTAATGAACGAATATTGTAGTAGATCTGGCCCAGGCTGAAGGGGAAATGTTTTTTACTTTCAGTTCTGGAATGAAAGTTCTTTGTGGTAAATCCAGAATCATCTAGTGAGATGCTCTCAGAGAGATCCAAGGCAAAATTTAAAAGGGCCGAATCAAAGTCTTCTCTGGCGGTGTCCATGTAATGCTTAGAGAGCATGAATCCAAAAAAACAGATGAAGATTCCAAATAAAAAGGAATAAACAAAAGTTAATCTAAACCGGAGACCTTTAAGTCTCTTAGTCTGCCCGGTGAAGTACATAACCCTGGCCAACGACGGTTTTTAATAATTTTTTGGTAAATGGATTATCGATTTTTTTTCTAAGATGATTGATATAAACGTCAATGACATTTGAGTCAGGATCAAATTCCGCACCCCACACCTGGCGGGCAATAGCGTTTCGATCCATGACTTGATTTAAGTGGCGCATAAGAAATTCTAAGAGTGAAAATTCTTTAGTTGTCAGTTCAATGCGAATACCCTCACGAGATACCGTACGTCCGATGAGATCAACGAGCATATCCCCATTTTTGAGTTGGGCCTTATCATCGCTCTTTCTTCTTGTTAGAGCGCGAATGCGAGCGAGAAGCTCATCAAACTCAAATGGTTTTGTAAGATAATCATCAGCTCCAGAATCAAGACCTTGAATTTTATCTTTAGTTGTCGACATGGCCGTGAGCATAAGGATGAAACCCGAATATCCACTTTCTCGAATTTCACGCGCAAAATCGAATCCATTAATGTCAGGTAACATCACATCCAGGATCATCAGATCAAAAACTTTCTTTTTAAAAAGTTCTCGTGCCAGACGAGGGGATTCTACTGATTCAACTTGATAACCGATTTCATTAAGGCCTTGCTGAATAAAGGCAGAAACTTTTTTTTCATCTTCGACTATAATGATTCTTTCCATACTTAAACCTCAAGATAGTATTTTCTGTTAAATGTAGCCCCCTAGTGTTTATAATTCAAGTCATGGATAAATCCGTATTACAAATCATGTTAGGGTTAGGAATTTTGTTAGTCATAAGCGTCTTTGCCAGTAAGACTTCGGCCCGTTATGGCATTCCTGTACTTTTGATTTTCATCGGAGTAGGTGCCTTAAGTGGTTCGGACGGAGTGGGTGGAATCTTTTTTGATGACGCCAGTACCACTCAAGTTTTAGGCATAGTCGCTTTGATCTTCATCCTGTTTTCAGGTGGTTTATCGACTAGTATTAAAATTGTTAAACCTGTTTGGCGTGAAGGGGTTACTCTGGCCGTGGTCGGAGTGCTGCTTTCAACCGTCATTATGGCCCTCATCATTCATTATGTGATGGATTGGAACTGGGTACCATCCGCATTGCTTGGGGCCACGATCTCATCAACTGATGCTGCTGCAGTGTTCGGAATTTTTAAAACCCAAAAACTTCAGTTACGTTCAAAAATTCAGGCCATCTTGGAGTTGGAGTCAGGAAGTAATGATCCAATGGCCGTGTTCCTCACTTTAAGTTTAATTCAACTCTACATGGGGCCCGAACATTTTTCTTGGTTTGCGATTGTTCGAAGTTTTTTTATTCAAATGTCATTAGGGGCGATCGCAGGTTGGGGCATGGGAAAAATTCTTGTTCGCCTTATTAATTGGTTGGATCTTGAGTTTGAAGGACTTTATCCTGTTCTTACAGTGGCCTTTGTTTTATGCCTCTATTCTCTAACTGAATTTTCAGGAGGCAATGGATTCTTAAGCGTCTATCTGGCCGGACTCACCATGAGCGAAGAAAAATATTTTAGTAAAAAGACATTAAATGTTTTTCATGATGGACTGGCCTGGCTCATGCAAGTGGCCATGTTTCTTACTATGGGACTGCTGGTTTATCCTTCGGAGATAACACCTATTATGGGCAATGGAGTGATCATTGCTTTTGGACTCATCTTTTTGGCCCGTCCTCTTTCAACATATGTTAGTTTAGTCTTTTTTAAGTACTCTCTTAAAGAAATTTTGTTTTTAAGTTGGGGTGGATTACGGGGGGCAGTACCGATTATTCTAGCGACTTATTTTTTAGTAAGTGATGTTCCTTTATCAAAAACCATGTTTAATCTCGTTTTTTTTATCGTTGTCGTTTCTATGTTGATTCAGGGAACAAGTTTAAAACTTATGGCCCAACTGACAAAGGTTCAGGAATTTTTGCCAGAAAAAAAATGGTTACCCTTTAAATCTCATATGTCTCATAACGAATTTATTGAATTTGATATCACCGAAAAATCTGGGCAAGTGGGTAAGTCTGTTCTTGAATTGCAATTACCTCAAGGAGTGCTTGTTGTCCTCATTCGTCGATTTGATAAAGATTTTATTCCGAGAGGAAATACTCAAATCGAGCATGGAGATAAAGTCGTTTGTTTAGCAAGTAAGGATCTTATCCCTGTTGTAGAAACAATCTTTTCTCTTTAAGCAATCTTAGAAATTTAGGAATAATTTATTTTAAATCGAACTAGATTATGTCATAATAAAGAATGGTAGCGACGGGCGGAGTTGAACCGCCGACCCCAGCGTTATGAATGCTGTGCTCTCACCAACTGAGCTACGTCGCCACAAGAGAAAAGTAGGGCATATATTAATGTTGTGTTAGTCGAGCTGTCAATCATATTTCCCTGTATTAGCAAGTGTTTATAGATGAAAAAATTAAGTCCCATTGCCTATAGAGCATTATTTTTTAAGCATGTATGGCGTTTTATGAAGAGCGTGTGTACCCCCATGGAACTTTCTCAGGGCCACGCTATCGCTGTTTCCGGTGGTCTAGATTCAATGACGCTTCTGTGGTTTGCCAAAACTTTGGAAAATCAAGGGAAAATTGGTCCCGTGCGGGCAGTTTTTGTTCATCACCACACTCGATCCGGTCAAAAAGGTGATGGAGAGCTTGTTGAAAAATTCTGCCTTCAAGAGAACATACCTTTTAAGGCCCTTCATGTGGAGGGGCTCTCTTCTTTAGAAAGTAATTTTGAAGCAAGGGCAAGAAAAATTCGTCGGGATTTATGTCGTGCAGATTTGGGCCCCCGTGAACTTTTATGGGCCGGTCATCATCTAGATGATTCTTATGAGTGGAGCATGATGCAGAAAAATCGTTCGACTAATCCGCGCTCCGTGTTGGGTATACCTGTTAGGAATTTAAAAGTTGTTCGTCCCTTTTTATGTGTGACTCGGGCCCAGCTTAAAAAACTCTGCATTTTCGAAGGCATTACCTATAGGGATGACCCATCCAATTTAGATCTGCGATTTGATCGAAACTTTGTTCGGCACAAGATTATTCCTAATATCAAAAAAAGATTTCCGAAGTATTTAAAACATTACGCTCAGCTCTCTAATTTCTCTTCAATGATGCTAAAGGTGAATCTTTTAAATCGTTCAGGATCGATCTGCGAAATTTTTGCTTTTGAGCAAGGAGCTATTCTTAAAGGGAAACATTTTTCAGAACTTCAGATTCAAGAACTTTTGCATGTCTATTCTAATACAGATCGAGGCGAGATCATCACACCGATTCAGCGCATGCTCATGGCCATCGAAAATAAAAAGAAAGGCCCCTTTCAGTTTAGTGGAGGAATGGAGATCTATCACTCTCACAGATTGATGATGATCTATCGTCAGGGGTTTAAAAATTATGATGAATCCATTGCCAAAGTTCTTTCCACTTTGACTCGTGAGGAACTTAATGACATGCCATACTATAATAGAGTTGAGCTCAATCATGCGTGGAATAATCTTTTAAAGTCGACAGATGCTCTTCTTAATATGCCGGGTTATGTTTTAGTTCTTGAGACAGACTCTCTCTGTAAAACCCTTAACACATCAGTCTATGATCCACTTTTTCCAAAAGTTTCGGCCGTTTGTAAGGAACGTGGATTGCGATTTATCTCATTTTTAAAGTGTTTAGATATGTGGGAAGTAAAAAAACAAAAACTGCCTGAAACACTCAGGCTTCTCCCTCTATGTAACCTTTCTAATCTCTTTTCTTCACAAGCATGAATCTGTCTTCTATAATTGGGAGAACCCATTGATGGGATTTTTCATTTAGAAAAGGTTCATGACATGAGAAAACAACAGAAAACATTACTCTTATGGATGGTCGTTATATTAATCATGGCCCTGGTCATGAAAAATTTGGAACGAAGCCCAGTACCTGCAGCTGATATTAATTTTTCTAAGTTCATCACGGCCGTAGAAGCGGGCCAGGTGGAAAATGTGACGTTCCAAGGCGACAATACGATTCAAGGTAAGTTCAAAGCAGGTGTTAATAATGGGGGTCACTTTGAGCTCACTGGAAACACGGGCGATGAAACTTTCCGTATCCTCAAAACTCACAACATTATTCCTAATTACAAAAAAGAAGAGAAACAAGGATTTTTAGCAACTCTGCTCATTAACTGGTTGCCGATGATTCTTTTGTTTGTATTTTTCTTCTTTTTCCTACGTCAGCTTCAGGCCGGTGGTGGTAAGGCCATGAGTTTTGGAAAATCCAAGGCCAAGATGCTTACGGAGAATGATAAAAAAGTCACTTTTCAAGATGTGGCCGGAGTTGAGGAAGCTAAAGAAGAATTAGTTGAGATCGTAGATTTTTTAAAAGATCCAAAAAAATATACAACTCTTGGTGGGAAGATTCCAAAGGGATGTCTTCTGGTTGGCCCTCCGGGAACTGGTAAAACCTTATTAGCTCGAGCTGTTGCTGGTGAAGCGGGTGTACCCTTCTTCTCGATTTCGGGTTCTGACTTTGTAGAGATGTTTGTGGGAGTGGGTGCTTCCAGAGTTCGAGATTTATTTGAACAAGGTAAAAAACATGCTCCTTGTATTATCTTCATCGATGAAATCGATGCCGTTGGCCGCCATCGTGGTGCTGGTATGGGTGGTGGACATGACGAGCGTGAGCAAACACTTAACCAACTCCTTGTGGAGATGGATGGATTTGAATCAAATGAAGGTGTGATCATCATGGCGGCCACAAACCGTATTGATGTTCTTGATCCGGCCCTTCTTCGCCCAGGACGATTCGATAGACGTGTAACTGTTGGACGTCCAGATGTTCGCGGTCGAAATCAAATTCTTAAAGTTCATACGAAAAAAACACCTCTCTCAGGTGATATCGATTTAGAAATTATTGCTAAAGGTACTCCAGGATTTACTGGTGCGGACCTGGCCAATCTTGTCAACGAAGCTGCCCTTTTAGCTGCACGTGACGGGAAAAAAGCTCTGGCCATGTCAGACTTTGAAAATGCTAAAGATAAAGTTCTTATGGGTGTTGCCCGTAAATCGATGATGATCTCTGAGCGTGAGAAAAAACTCACAGCTTATCATGAAGCAGGTCACACACTTGTGGGCATGAATCTGCCATATACTGATCCTATTCATAAAGTATCGATCATTCCTCGTGGACAGGCCCTGGGTGTGACTCAAACTTTGCCGAACGAAGATATGCTTAATCTTTCAAAAGAGAAGGGTGAAAACTTTATTTCTTTTTTAATGGGTGGACGTGTTGCTGAAGAACTTGTTTATGGTGAGATGACTAACGGGGCCTCCAATGATATCGAGCGAGCGACTGATCTTGCTCGGAACATGGTATGTAATTGGGGTATGAGTGATAAACTTGGACCTATTAATTACACACGCCAAGGTGGTGGAAATATTTATAGTGGAGAGCCTCCTACTCAGTTCTCTGATGAGACGTCTCGTAAGATTGATACGGAAATTGCGCACTTTGTTCAAAGTAACTATGAGATTGCTAAAAAAATTCTTAATAAGAATATCGATGCTCTTCATCGTGTGGCCCTGGCCCTTGTGGTATGGGAAACTCTTGATGCTGAACAGATTAAAGACATTGTCGCGGGTAAGGACATTGGCCAGCCTGAGATGATTAAAAAACCTACAGACCTTCCTCCTGTCTCGGGCACAACTGCGACGGAAGCTGGAACGGGAAGTATTTTTACGGGAGTAAAACCTACTCCGGCATGAATTCAGATCACAAATTGATTTTAAAACGAATGGGGGTGATGAATATCACCCCCAATTCGTTTTCTGAGCATCTACTACAAACTCCAGAGACCTTTGAAACTCGCCTCAAACAGTTCGGATCAATAGATATCTTGGATGTGGGCGCAGAATCTACGGCCCCGATGAATAAATCCATTGATCACCAACTTGAATGGTCTCGTCTTGAACCCTTTCTTCCTCAATTTAAAAAATTTCCAGGTATCTTAAGTCTTGATACCTATCATCCAGAGACTATTTTTAAATTGTGCCGAATTTGGAAAGACGAGCATCATGCAGGAACCTTGGTGTGGAATGATGTCTCAGGAAAATTAGATGACTCCGTTTGGGACTATCTTAGAGGGGGAGAGAGGTTTCATTATGTCTATTGTCATAACCTTGCTCCCACCCGGGAGTTATCAGGTAGGCACATGGATTATCTTTCATCACTTAGTGATATTTCTTTTTTAGAAGAACTAGGCTCTTATCTAACCAAGGGTATTCATCCACGGATTATATTAGATCCGTGTTTAGGTTTTTCAAAAACCTATGAGCAGAACTGGTTGGTGATGGAACATATGGGTAAGCTTCAAAAACTTGTGAAACATCACCGATGGTTGATTGGATTTTCTCGTAAATCATTTCTTCGCCAAAAGTTTTCCCTTACAGTGGATGATAGGGAAAAGCTTGATCAAATTCATGGACAGTTATGGGCACAGATGAAACCTCATTTGTTAGGTGAGGTATGGATCCGGACTCATAGGCCCGAACTTCTCCCGCTCTAGACGTTAGAAAAAAAATATCTGTATAATGAGTTATGAGATTGACTGGATTAACTCTTGAGACTGAGTACTTTGAAGAATACTTATCGTTTTTAACGGAAGTGTTAGAGCTTGAATTACAAGAACTAACCGATATTTCCATGAAGCTTGATCTACAAAAGACTTGGCTTGAGATCAAAAAAGTTCCTCAGGCGCCTCATCAGGTGGCAAGTAACATCGTTTTTTCTCTGCTAGAGGATGAATTTGAAGACCTTGTGAACAAAGTGAATTTTTTTTACTACCGACGTGGGCCCAGCCGCTTTTTGTATCTTGAATCAGCAAAAGAGAGTTGCTGTATAGTTGATCCTGATGGTCGGGTATGGAGGTTTCAGCTGGAACGCTCCTTTCCTTATGGATCCACTGAGATGACATCACTTGAAGTGTAAGATTCTTTTAGTTTACGGACACGATGGGATTTTGGAAGAATCTTTTTTGACCTTTCTGTCCTAAATCTTTTGGAAAAGGATTTCCGTCATGAAAATTTATCATTCATTATTAGTTGTAGGCGCCCTTATTGCTTCTGGGCAAATGATCGCAGGAACAAAACAATTAAAAGTTATTTACGGTGAAGACAATCGCCAAGATGTATTTGAATCAACTGATTCAGTGATGGTTGATCTTTCAAAATCAACTGCTGCCATGATCAGTGCTTCTAATTTGAAAACTTCTGGAGATGAGGTTTCCATAATAGGTAGTTCTCTGCAGTCCCGTGGGATTTGTGCTAAAGAGCGTTTTTCAAAACAAGTTACGGCCGCAAACTGTTCAGGATTTTTAGTTTCAGACAAATACCTTGTAACGGCCGGGCACTGTATTAAGACCATGGAAGATTGTAAAAACTATAAATGGGTCTTTGACTATAAAGTCGATCATTCAGAACAAACAAGTGTGAGAGTTCCTAAGTCAAGCATCTATTCATGTAAGGCCATTGTTGAACGAGCTCTTGATAGTATAAATAAAGATGATTATGCCATGATCGAGCTTGATCGCATCGTCGATGATCGTAATCCTCTTGCATTCAGAAAATCTGGGGAAGTCTCAGCAGGTGATTCAGTGGTTGTGATTGGCCACCCAACAGGTCTACCTACAAAAATTTCTGGTGGTGCTCGGGTTAGAAAAACGGATGCGAAATATTTTGTAGCTAACCTTGATACTTTTGGTGGAAATTCTGGATCTGCCGTTTTTAATGCAAAAACTTCAACTGTCGAAGGGATACTTGTTCGCGGCGAAGCTGATTATATTCCTGATTCAGCAGCTAGTTGCCAGGTTTCTAATAGATGTACCGAGTCTGGTTGTCGCGGAGAAGATGTGACCTTCATCACAAATATCAAAGCACTTAAAAAACTTTAATTCCTAAAAAGTTAAATTTACTTACGGCCCCTCATTTGAGGGGCCTTTTTATTTGACGTCCTTATCCCACTCACCAGACAATTTATTGCACTTATTTTTTTATCTATCTTATGGAAGGAGATTTTATGAAATTAGCATTGGCATCGATGCTTTTAGCGTCAGTTACAGTGGCCTCTGCTGCTAATATCGCAGTGATCGATTCAGGGCTTGATTACAAGCATGAGCAGATCGTACCTCATCTGTGGACAAATGCTTTTGAGACAGAAGATAGAAGAGATGAAGATAACAATGGTTATCAAGATGATGTTCATGGTTGGAATTTTGCAGAACAAACATCACAGATTATTGACTATAAGTACCTCGGGACATTTTCTCCAGATTGCAAAAAGTTTTTTGATATCCAAGGAAAAGTCTTCTTAGGTAAAGCTTCAGATTCAGACAAGGAATGGATCAAGGTTAAACAATCTGATGCTAAGTTTATTGCAGAGCTTGGAAAATTCGGAAATTTTGTACACGGAACTCACGTTGCAAGTATTGCAGCTCGGGATTCAAAAAATAAGGTTATGGGGATCAAGCTCATTCCCACGGAAGTAAAACCATTCATTGAAGCTGCTTCAAAACTTAAGATTGCAGATCGTTGGGATGTACTGGGTATGGCCTTTAGCGCCTTAGCAAAACAACAAATATCGATGCTCGCTGAAATAGCACGTTTTGTTGCTTTTCATAAAATGGATGTGGCCAACGGCTCATTCGGTACAGGATTTAAACAAGCTAAAATGATTACTGATGCATCATTTCGTATTGTGTTTTTTCGCAAACCTACTGAAGAAGAGTCTAAAAAGGCCGCTGGTCTTTTTATTTCAACTTTAGTGTCTGAAGGAAAAGCATTTGTTGACGCCGCTCCCGATACGCTTTTTGTTTTTGCTGCTGGTAATGATGGAATGTCTAACGATGACTATGGAACATCTCCGGCCAACATTAAAGCCGACAACGTCATTACTGTAGGTGCTACTTATAAAAATGAATTTTTTGCCCCATTTTCAAACTATGGAACAAAAATGGTTGATATTGCTGCTCCTGGTATGTTGATTCATTCAGCAATCCCAGGAAATGATTATTTAGAAGTGTCAGGAACATCTCAAGCTTCTCCTTATGTTGCCAACGTTGCTGCGCAGATTAAAGAGGCCAATCCAAAATTGAAACCAATTGAGATAAAAAATATTTTAGTAGGAACAGTTGATAAAAAAGGTTTTTTATCCGAGAAGGTGACTTCAAGTGGGATTGTAAATACAGAAAGAGCAGTGGTTGCTGCACAGCTTTCGACTTCTATGTCGATTGCTGAAGCCTTAACACGTGCTAAGACTCAAGTAGAAGATGTTGTGACCAATAAAGAAGCAGTGATTCCGTCTTCGGCCCTGCCCCTTCCACTCTTTCCCTTGTTTCGTTAATTTTTTAAATAAATATTTTTTGCTTCTCAGGGCGCCTTCGGGTGCCTTTTTTTTTGATTTTCTCAAGACATTGATTTTTAAAGTTAACAAGTTCGAAGAAACAAAATACCATTATATTAATTTAATTAGTTTTACTTAAGGAGTCTTGCTTGAAAAAGATGGTTACAGCTCTGTTGTTTTCTCTTCTTGCCCTCTCGGGTTGCTCAAAAAAGGCAGATACAATTGTCGTAGGTAATTTCGGCTCTATGACTGGTGCAGAAGCAACTTTTGGCATTAGTACCAGAGATGGAATCATTCTGGCCGTTGAAGAATGGAATAAGGCCGGTGGTCTTTTAGGTAAACAAATCGAACTTAAAGCTTACGATAACCAAGGCAAACCTGAAGAGGCCCGTCTTAGTGTGGAAAAACTTATTAACGTTGATAATGTCATTGCGGTTCTCGGTGAAGTAGCTTCAACTCGCTCTCTTGCAGGTGCCCCAGTTGCCCAGCAGTATAAAGTTCCGATGATCTCTCCCAGCTCGACAAATCCCCTTGTGACTCAAAAAGGGGATTATATCTTCCGTGTTTGTTTTATCGATCCTTTCCAAGGTGAAGTGATGGCCAAGTTTGCTTTCAACTCACTCAAATTAAAAAAAGCAGCGATCCTTCGTGACTCTAAATCAGATTACAGTATGGGTCTTGCAAGTTATTTCATCAAAACTTTTGAGTCCCTTGGTGGGCAGATCGTAGGAGATGAAAAATATGTTTCAGGAGATGTCGATTTTAAAGCTCAGATCACAAACTTAAAATCAAAGTCACCAGAATTCATTTTTATCCCAGGTTATTATACTGAAGTTGGCCTTATTGCTCGTCAGGCCCGTGAGCAAGGATTAAAGGTTCCTCTTCTTGGTGGTGATGGTTGGGATTCAACAAAATTAACTGAAATTGGTGGAGAATTTGTTGAAGGCAACTATTTTTCTAATCACTATACTTCTGAAGACCCGCGTCCTGAAGTTACAAATTTCATCAAAAACTACGAAACACGTTTTGGAACCAAACCGGATGCTCTCGCGGCTTCTGGATACGATGCCGCTCGTATTCTTTTTGAAACTGTTAAACGTGTGAACTCAATTGATCCCAAAGCAATTCGTGATGGCCTGGCAGAAACTAAAAATTTTAATGGTGTTACAGGAATTATCTCTATTAATGAAAACCGTGATGCTGTAAAATCAGCAGTGGTACTTCAGGTAAAAGATAAACAATTTAAATATGTCGAAACAGTTAATCCTTAAAAAAGGCAAGATGTGAACGAGTTTATCCAGCACACAATAAACGGTTTGGCCCTGGGGAGTATTTACGCGCTTGTTGCCCTTGGTTACACCATGGTTTTCGGAGTCCTTCAGCTCATTAACTTTGCCCATGGAGATATTTTCATGTTGGGATCGTTTGTGGGCCTGTACTTCATCCGTTACGGAATTCCTAATGCTGAGCCCTCATTTTTGACGGCCATCATGGTTATTATCGTCGCCATGGCAGGTAGTGCACTCATTGGAGTCATCATCGAAAAATTTGCTTATCGACCTTTAAGAAAATCACCACGTATCAATATTTTGATTACGGCCATTGGAGTGAGTTTACTTCTTGAGTATGGTGGGCAGTTGGTATTTGGTGCTTCTCCACAGTTTTTTCCTGATATTCTTCCTCGTAAAAATATCGATCTAGGTGGAAATATCATCCTTGATTCAAACCAAATCACTATCTTTGTGATCTCATTTGTTCTTATGCAGCTTTTACAATTTATGGTCTTTAAAACTCAATTTGGTAGGGCCATGAGAGCGATCAGCCATAGTTTAGAAACAGCAAATCTGATCGGAATTAACGTGAATAAAGTGATTTTCATCACTTTCATTATTGGAAGCTCTCTTGCAGGTGCTGCCGGAGTTCTTTATGGTGTCGCCTATCCAAAGATTGACCCATTGTTGGGAGTCCTTCCAGGGCTTAAGGCCTTTATTGCCGCAGTTCTTGGAGGAATTGGAAATATTACGGGTGCTGTCATTGGTGCTCTTATTCTTGGGCTTTCTGAAACTTATGTGGCCGGATACATCAGCAGCACCTACAGAGATGCTCTGGCCTTTGTTATCTTAATCCTTGTTCTTCTTCTAAGGCCTGCTGGGCTATTGGGATCGAAGAAAATTGAAAAAGTGTAGGTCCATGATGAAAAAAATCAACTCAACACTTCTTCTTATTTTAATGTTTCTAGGTGGCGCACTTATCATTAACTTTGTGATGAGTGGCTTCTCGGTATCTCCAGGGTCTTTATTATGGATGAAGCCGGGTCGTTTTGATGGCCTGATCAGCCCTTACTATTATTCGATCTTGATTATCTTAGGGATTAACATCATCCTTTCAGTTTCACTGGCACTTTTAAATGGTTTTACGGGACTCTTTACCATGGGCCACGCTGGATTTATGGCCATCGGAGCTTATACTTCAGCATCAGTGGTAACTTTCCTTCTGCCAAATGCTCCTTTTGTCATACAACTTTTTTGCGGCAGCTTGGCCGCTGGAGCTTTTTCGGCCCTGGTTGGATTTTTTATTGGAACCAGCTGTCTTCGTCTTAACGGAGATTATTTAGGCATGGTGACTCTTGGTTTCGGAGAAATTATTCGTATTGTCCTCTTAAATATCGATGCCGTCGGTGGAGCGCGAGGCATGACGGATATTCCTGTTTATATGAATTTAGGAAGTGTTTTTCTTCTGACAATCATTACGATCTTAGTTATTAAACGCATCCGTGACGGTCGATTAGGTCGTGCGATGCTGGCGATCAAAGAAAATGAAATGGCCGCCAACATGATGGGGATTAATCCCCTTTCTATCAAGGTTCGCGCTTTTGTGATTTCAAGTTTTATTGCAGGAGTTGCTGGATCCTTTTTTGCTCATTCCGAAGGCTATTTGAGTACCCAGACTTTTACGTTTACAAAAAGTTTTGAAGTCATCGCCATGAATGTGGTGGGTGGACTTGGAAGTTTAAGTGGTGCCATTGTTGGTGCAGGCATTTTAACTGTTCTTCCAGAAGGGCTTCGTAAGTTACAGGATCTCACGGGTATTGATATCCGTATGATCATCTACGCGCTCACTATGGTATTAATTATGATCTTGCGTCCGCAAGGGCTCATGGGTAATAAGGAGTGGAAGTGGCTTTCCTCGAAGTAGAAAACATGTCATTAGAGTTCGGTGGTGTTAAGGCGTGTCAGAACGTCAATTTCTCGCTTGAACCAGGTATCCTTTATGGACTCATCGGCCCCAATGGTGCTGGTAAATCTACCATCTTTAACGTGCTCACTGGGATCTACGCCCCAACACGTGGAGATGTGAGATTGGGTGGGGAGAGTTTAGTCGGTAAAAAACCTTTTGAGATCGCTCAAAAAGGAATAGGCCGTACTTTCCAGAACATCCGATTATTTAAAGAACTCACGGTATTAGAAAACGTGATGACCTCTTTTTATTCATCATCTCATACCACTCTTGCCGACATGGTTTTTCAAACAAAAAAATTCTCATCTGAAGAAGATGAGATTCGTGTGAAGTCATTAGAGCTTTTAGATGTCATGGGTATTAAAGATCTCTCAGATGTTCCGGCCGGTGGTCTTCCGTATGGTAAACAACGTAAGTTAGAGATAGCCCGCGCCTTAGGACTTAATCCAAAACTTTTATTATTAGATGAGCCAGCAGCGGGACTTAATCCAGCTGAGACTCGTGAGCTTACAAACCTTATTCGCGATATCCAGAAGGCCCGTAATATCACGGTTCTTTTGATCGAACATGATATGGGTCTTGTCATGAATATCTGTGAAAAAATTTACGTGCTTGTTCAAGGACAACTCGTCTGCGAAGGCGTGGCCGATGTGATTCAGAATGATAAACGCGTAATTGAAGCTTACCTAGGTGTGGATTAAAAATGGATATTTTATCAGTTGATTCTTTACAAGTTAATTTTGGAAACGTTCAGGCCTTAAAAGGAATTTCTTTTAAAGTTCCAAAAGGCCAAGTAGTTTCTCTTATCGGTGCCAATGGTGCAGGTAAGACCACAACTCTTAAGGCCATTTCAGGAAACGTTAAATCTCTTGGTACCGTGGTTTTTAATGGTAACTCCATATCTGGAAAAGAATCTTTTGAGCTCGTGGGTCAGGGCCTTATTCATTGTCCTGAAGGTCGTGGAGTTTTTCCAAACTTAACAGTAATGGAAAATCTTCAGCTTGGTGTAGTAGGGCGCAAACACGCCAAATTAAACTTCGAAAAAAACTTACAAATTGGTTTTAATTATTTTCCACGTCTCAAAGAGCGTATCGGACAACTGGCCGGAACTCTTTCTGGTGGCGAACAGCAGATGCTTGCCATTGCTCGTGCCCTTGTGGGTGAGCCAGAATTATTACTTCTAGATGAGCCAAGCTTGGGCCTTGCTCCACAGGTGGTTAAACTTATTTTTGAAATCATTGTTCAGATCAATAAAGAAAATCATGTGACAGTTCTTCTAGTTGAGCAAAATGCGAAGCAAGCACTTAAGATTTCAGATTATGCTTACGTACTTGAGACAGGGAAAATTTCTCTGGAAGGCAAGGCCAGTGATCTGCTGAATAATGACGATGTAAAAAAAATCTATCTAGGCGAACATTAATATTGAAAGGGGCCATTTTCGGGCCCCTAAAATATTTATCTTTTAAGCAACTCTTGATCATTTTTTTAGCTCAATAAATATCACTGGCGAAGCTGTGCGTTGGTAAAAATATCACTGGCGAAGCTGTGCGTTGGTAAAAATATCACTGGCGAAGCTGTGCGTTGGTAAAAATATCACTGGCGAAGCTGTGCGTTGGTAAAAATATCACTGGCGAAGCTGTGCGTTGGTAAAAA
>Ga0247844_1001247_pt1 | contig 48537 bp, 47 predicted proteins | sample LaCtaG_FD_192421 | JGI IMG/M metagenome (GOLD analysis project Ga0247844, IMG submission 192421) | Freshwater microbial communities from meromictic Lake La Cruz, Castile-La Mancha, Spain - LaCruzMarch201714.5m_1 | ecosystem: Environmental > Aquatic > Freshwater > Lake | place: Spain: Castile-La... | reverse complement strand
CTACTGGCTGATGCGCAACAGCGACCCCGGAGGCAAGAGTGACCAACGCGGTAATAAGCGCTAGTACCTTCTTCATGGGAAAACGGTACAGGTGAACTTCTTATTTTGTGCTCTCGATTAATCGTTTTGCGGGAAACCTAAGTTGATTCCACCATGACTTGGATCTAGCCAGCGGCTAGTAATTACTTTGCCTCGCGTGAAGAAGTGAACACCCTCAGTGCCATGTGCATGTGAGTCACCAAAGAGGGAGTTCTTCCAGCCGCCGAATGAGTAGTAAGCCATTGGAACCGGGATCGGTACGTTGATGCCGACCATGCCGACTTCAACTTCATTCTGGAATCGGCGAGCTGCGCCACCATCGTTAGTAAAGATGGCAGTGCCATTTCCATATTCATGGCTATTGACCAGGGCTAGCGCTTCGTCGTAGGTGTTTACACGCAGAATGCTTAAAACTGGACCAAAGATTTCATCGGTATAGACCGACATCTCAGGAGTTACGTTATCAAGCAGAGTTGGTCCAAGGAAAAAGCCATCGCCATCGACCTTTAGATCGCGGCCATCAACAACAACGGTTGCGCCAGCCTTTGCGCCAGCTTCGATATATGAAGCAACTTTGTCGCGATGAACTGCGCTAACTAGTGGGCCCATGTCAGAGCCTTGGGTGCCATCACCAGTTTTGATGTTAGCCATTCGAGATTTAATGCGCGCAACGAGTGCGCTAGCAATTGGTTCAACTGCCACAATTGCGGAAATCGCCATGCAACGTTCACCAGCTGAACCAAATCCTGCGTTTATCGCAGCATCGGCAGCAAGCTCTAAATCAGCATCAGGCAGAACTACCATGTGATTTTTTGCGCCACCTAAAGCTTGAACGCGCTTGCCAGATTTCGTGCCTGTTTCATATACATAACGCGCGATCGGTGTTGAGCCCACAAATGAAACTGACTTAATTCCTTTATGTGTAAGTAGCGCGTCAACAACTTCCTTGTCACCATGAACTACGTTAAAGACACCATCAGGTAGCCCTGCCTCTTTCCAAAGCTGGGCCATGAACATCGCAGCACTTGGATCTTTTTCAGAAGGCTTAACGACTACGGTATTACCGCAAGCAATTGCCACCGGGAAGAACCACATTGGCACCATGGCTGGAAAGTTAAAGGGCGAAATAATTGCAACTGGGCCAACTGCCTGGCGAATTGAATAAACATCAACTCCAGTTGAAACTTCTTCGGAAAATCCGCCTTTTAATAGGTGCGGGATGCCGCACGCAAATTCAACAACTTCAAGACCCCGGGTAACTTCACCAGCAGCATCACTTAATACTTTGCCGTGCTCATCAGTAATAAGGGCAGCAATCTTTTCTTTGTTTTGTAGCACTAACTCGCGGAAAGCAAATAGAACTTGGGTGCGCTTGGTCAATGAGCTATGGCGCCATTCGGCAAAGGCACTGGTTGCAGCAGCTACGGCAGAATCAACAGTTGCGGCGTTACCAAATGCGACAGTCTTTGAGACTTTGCCAGTGGCTGGGTTGTAGACATCACCACTTCGCTCTGGTTTAGAAGTATCTAAAGCGCCATTGATCCAATGCGTAATCTGATTCATACCCGCAATCTACTTCAGAGCATTAAGATGGCGCTACCTACTAGCTAAAAGGCCATAGTCATGACGACTCCGATTAATGATCCAGATAAGCAAGCCGCAGTAAGTGCAGCAGACCATAAATATGTCTTTCATTCCTGGTCAGCTCAAGGCGCAATCAGTCCGATGCCAATTGCTAGTGGTTCAGGTTCAAGGTTTTGGGATCATGCCGGCAAGGTTTATTTAGATTTTTCATCTCAATTAGTCTTCACAAATATCGGACATCAACACCCAAAGGTCATTAAAGCTATTCAAGACCAGGCCGAAGTCTTAACAACTATTGCCCCACAACATGCCAATGATGCGCGTAACGAAGCTGCCCAGCGCATTGTCGAACTAGCTGGATCTAACTTTGCCAAAATTTTCTTTACCAACGGTGGCGCCGATGCAATTGAGAATGCCATTCGCATGGCTCGCATGCATACTCACAAACACAAAGTGCTTTCGACTTATCGTTCGTATCACGGCAACACCGGCGCTGCGATAAATGCAACTGGTGATCCACGTAGATTCCCAAATGAATTCGCTTTTGGACATGTGCACTTCTGGGGACCTTATCTTTATCGCACCTCTTTCTGGGCTAAAGATGAAGCCGAAGAATGCAAGCGCGCACTTGAGCATCTAGAGCAAACAATCATCTTCGAAGGTCCAAATACCATCGCAGCTGTTTTGCTTGAATCAGTTCCTGGCACTGCAGGTGTCTTAATGCCACCTAAGGGTTATCTCGAAGGCGTTCGTGCGCTGTGCGATAAATACAATATTTTGTGGATTGCCGATGAAGTTATGTCGGGCTTTGGTCGCACCGGTAAATGGTTTGCCTACCAACACAGCCAAGTTGTGCCAGATCTGATCACCTTTGCTAAAGGCGTTACCTCGGGTTATATCCAACTTGGTGGTGTTGTCATCAGTGAACCAGTATCAAAAACATTTGATGAGCGAGTATTTGCCGGCGGCCTGACCTACATGGGTCACCCATTGGCATGCGCAACTGCGGTTGCAACGATCGATGTTATGAAAGAAGAGAAGATGTTGGAAAACGCCACCATGATTGGTGAGACAGTCTTAGGGCCAGGGCTACGCGAATTAGCCAAGAAACATAAGGTGATTGGTGATATTCGTGGCGCCGGTGTCTTCTGGGGCGTTGATCTAGTTACTGATCGCGCTACACACGAGCCACTTGCACCATACGGAGCCTCTAGCCCTGCCATGAATGAGTTAGTTGCAGCTTGTAAGAAGAATGGCTTGATGCCATTTAACAACTTCAACCGCATTCACTTATGCCCACCGTGCAATATTTCGGTAGAAGATGCGCAGCTCGGTCTTGAGATTTTAGATAAGTCACTCATTGAAATCGCCAAGTACTACACCGGCGAATAAATCAATAAAAGTAGTGGGTTTCTGGAAATTCTCGAAGGTCAGCAAGATTCTTAAAGGATCGCTAATCTAGAATCCGACCAGTACTTTCTTGCCAAATTTTAAAAAGCGGAGCGGCTGCGCTCTGAGTTGCAGCCATTATTCCACCCGAATCCGGAAACAAATTTACAGATCCTGTCTCATCCCAGACCGCTCCCCCTGCTTCGTGCACTATTAACGCTGCGGCTAAATGATCAATGGGGCTGTATTGACCGATAATCGAGCCAACGCCACGCTTTGCTGCAATACCAACCAAAGTCAAAGTACCAGATCCCATTATGCGCATAGTGCAGTAGTTTTCAGCAAGTGAATCAAGTAGTTCTAGCATTCCAGGCCAAGGCCTATGTGCAGCTAGTTCAGTAGAGACAATTCGACTGCTTAATGGATTCTCAACATCACTTTGATCTTCAACTTTCAATTCGCGACCGTTTAGTTTTGCACCACGATCTTTAACTGCTTCAAATAATGAATTACGCCATGGGTCAATCACCACTGCAACTATTGGAATTCGGTTGAAAGCAAGAGCTAGCGAAAATGAACTCCAGGGTAGGCGATTTGCAAAGTTTGTTGTTCCATCAACCGGGTCTAGATACCAAGTTGGTTTGTTGTTGATAAATAGTCCACCCATTTCCTCGCCAACAAAATTGTGATTAGGGAAATTCGCAATAATTACTTCTCGCACATGAATTTCGATCATTAGATCAACCTGAGTCACGATATCGGCTGGATTAATTTTTATATTCATAGTTCCTGGGTCCATCGAACTTGCAACCAAAATTGCCCATTTCCCTAAGTCACGTGCAATCACCAAAGCTTTATCAATGTCTATCTCGGAAATTGAACTGGTGACTACTGACTCGATGCCATTGGTAGGTTGCGAAAGTATTGACTGCAACAGTGCTAGTTGATTGGTAGTGATTGAATCCACGCCAATTGCACGTGCCCAGCGCATCGTTGCTTCGTCATCGACAGTCCACACAGCAACTTTTAGACCCATATTATGAAACTCTTCAACCCGTTTGCGATTAACAAATGAGTAGTGCAAGTTAATAAATTCTGGCGCCAGCTCAGTTACTAGCTCTTGTGTCGGTAGAGCTAATTGATCCCAAGGTAACCAAATTATTGCCTTTTTTGAGAGCGATCGAATTTGTTTCATCCCAATTAGATTTCCGCACCAGAAGATTTGATTTGAATCTAATTCACTGGCGGCAGTTACCTCATATGCAAGCTGAGCTGGATCAGCTTCTTCCATATCAATCATCAAGATTGATTGGGTACCGATAAAGAGTGGCAAGACATCACTTAAAAGCGGAATTCGGTCATCTCCCTCGCCAAGTTGCGAGATAAAGGTCCAGTCGCGCTGGTCAACTGGAGCTGAAATTCCCCATAGCCGCTCGAGTGTTGAGTCGTGAATAACCACAACCTTTTTATCTTTTGTGATGCGCACATCTACTTCAATTATGTCCGCGCCGGCTGCGATTGCAGACTTAATTGCAACCAAGGTGTTCTCGCGTAGCAGGCTTGAATCGCCGCGGTGCGCACAAGCCAAAGTCACCGACGAATCCTTAGGCAACTTTGACTAACTTACCATCTTTATAGATCAGCGCTTTAGAAATTCTTACGAATCCTGCATCGCCAACTTGTGGAATATCTGCTGACATAAATGCGCGGATCTTCTGATCGTTGCTGGATAAATACACTTCAAAGAAGTGGCCGCGCGGCACTACAAGGTCAACAGTTGCTGCATGGCTTCCAGGTACTTGATGCGAAGAGAAATAAACATCTTCTGGACGGATTCCGACGACATTATCACCGATTTGAATTCGGCCTTCAGCAAAGTTGCCATTGAAACGATTTAGGCTGCCAATAAAGTTTGCAACATACTCGGTTGCTGGCTCGTCATAGAGAGCTTGCGGTGTACTAAATTGTTCAATGCGGCCATCGTTCATAACCGCAATGCGATCAGAGATTGAAAGTGCCTCATCTTGATCGTGAGTAACAATCACTGTGGTTATGCCTAAACGGCGCTGTAGGTCTCTGATATCTTCGCGTACTTTCACTCGTAATTTCGCGTCTAGATTGCTCAGCGGCTCATCAAGTAAGAGTATGTCAGGCTCTTGTACAAGTGCACGCGCTAATGCCACTCGCTGTTGCTCTCCACCAGATATCTGGCTTGGGCGAGAATCTTTGTGATGCATTAGATTTACGAGACCTAAAGCGTCATGAACTCGCTTTTCGATTTCACTCTTTGCGAGTTTACGAATTTTCAGCGGATAAGCGATGTTTTTAAAGACTGTCATATGTGGCCACAATGCATAGTTCTGAAATACCATGGCGCTCGGGCGTTTGTCTGGGCCAAGAGTTGTTACATCTTTACCCGCCAGAATTACTTTGCCAGCCTCGGGAATCAAGAAACCGGCTATCATTCTTAAGGTTGTTGTCTTTCCACAACCCGATGGACCCAGCAATGAGACCATTTCGCCTTTTTTGACGCTGAGGTCTAGATTTTCAATGATGGTGCGACCACCGAGAATCTTGTTTAGGCCGATAAGTTCCAGCCCAACGCTATCTTTTGCAATAGACATTAATTAACCTCTTTCAGATTTATCATTTTATTTGGAAACCTTCTGCTAGTTGCCCACCAATAATTTGCTTTCTAGCTAGCGAAATGAGAATCACTGAAGGAATTGCCAGAAGTAGTGAAAAAACCGCTGAGATTTGTACTGGATAATTCAGCACTAGGGCATACATCTTTGTTGGCATTGTGTAGATTGTTGGAACTCCTACTAAGTAAGTGCCCTGTGCTTCATCGAATGCGGCCAAGAATGACATCACAAGTGCTACTAGAATCCCCGGCATTGCCAAGCGAAGTGTGATATCCCAAAAAACACGTAGCTTAGATGCGCCAGCATCTCTCGCGGCATCTTCGAGATTACGAGGGACGGCGCTAAATGCTGCGGCTGGAATCCAGGTCATGAAGATAACTGTTCCTAGAACCTGAATAATGATAATTCCAAGAATAGTACCCATTAAATTCAGTGTGTAAAAAAGAGTTGCGATTGAAGCAAATAAACCAATCTTGGGAAAAGCATTCGCTGCGAAAATACCGATGAGAAAAGTCTTTCGGCCCAAAAACTCATAACGTGAGAAAGCATATGCAGCTGGTAAGCAGATTGCGGCAGAGATGAGCACAACAATAGGGCTAATTATTAGTGAGTTTTTGATTGCCTCCAAAAGCGATCCATCGTCAGCAATCACTCGCCACCAACGCATGGTTAGACCTTCTGGCAGTAGGTTGGGAAAAGTCCATTCGGTCACAAATGCGCGAATAGCCAACCAAAATAATGGGCCTAGGATAAAAAGTCCCATGAACCCAATAAAAGCTGAAAGGAAGAGTCTAACCAGCCAAGAATTAGTTTGGATGTTTAGTTTATTGGCTGAACGACTCATTAAATTCTTCCGCTCTGTTTAGCGCTTCTAACATTTGCCCAGATATAGAAAAACCCAATTCCTGAGGCAGCTACAAATATTACGAAGGCCATAACTATTGAGTGTTGTGGTCGGTTATACGGACCAAAGAAATTCGAAATCTCAACTCCTAGCATAGTTGGCTGATTAGCTCCTAGGAAATATGGAATTGTAAATGACCCCATAATTCCAATTGCCGTAAAAGTTGTCGCGATAACAATTGGCACAAAAGCCAATGGGATCATCACTGTTGCAATAATTCGCATAAACCCGGCACCTGCATCTTGAGCAGCCTCAATTAGTGCATCTGGCACTGATTGCAATCCGGATGAAATCATCAGAATCGCAAAAGGCAAAGAAGTCCAAATAACGCCGATAGTCACGGCATTATTTGTCATAGTTAAGGTTGGAAAAGTTATTCCAAAATGATAAAAAATTGTTTTGAAAAAACCAGTTCCGTCATAGAAAGTTCTAATCGCAAAAGCAGAGATAACGACTGGCACAAACAATGGCACTAATGAAAGTGCAACTAATATCGAGGCTAAGCGGCCACCAATAATTCGTTGATAAATGGCCATACCAAGGGCCAAGAGAATTACTAAAGTGGTAGCTATGAAGGTGATTTCTATGGTTGCTTTCAAGTTACCAGGGAAGCGGGAGTCGGAAAAAACACTCTTGTAAGCTTCTAGCGTTCCCCACCAATTTGTCTTGGTGTAAATCTCTTGCCCTATCAGAGCGACAATCTCGTTTGGCCCCGTTGTGAATCCTAAGGTGAATGAAAAAGCAAGCAGTATCGGTCCGCCAATAAAGAATAAGATCACCAGAACTGGCGGAAGTGCCATAAAAAAGCCCAGAAGCGATAACCTTGCGGTTTTTTTCACCACAAGGTTATCGCTTGCTGAGACTTCTTTACTTTTGGTCATTAAGTTTTTTTACTTAATTACTTTCCTGGAACTTCAGCGGCCCATGCAGTTCTCAAATCAGCCGCATTTGCTGAGATGTAGCCTGCCCGGATAGCTGCGATGTTTATGTCAGAAACGGTTGCGCCAATTACTGGATCCAACTTTGAGGCTGGAATAACAGGGATACCATTCATATTTCCAGCAACAATAAGGTTCTGTGCTGTTGGAGAAAGGACCCAATTAACTAAATAGCGTGCCGCTGAACGGTTCTTAGCGGTTGATGGGATACCTAGAAACGCTGGACCACCAGTTAGTGATGGACCAGAGATGCCGTAGTACTTAACATCCTTTGGCATAGTTCCAGCTTTGATTGCTGATGCAATCTGATCTGACCAAACTGGTGCAAGGTCAACTAAACCCTTCGCAAGTAGATCAAGAGTTCCCGCATTGTTTGTTGGGTAAGTTCCATTTTGACCATATGCGAACTTGTTAAGACCACGTAAAATATCCCAACCCTTTGCCCACTTGACTTGAGTTTCCTTGTCAGCACCGGTCTGCAACTTTAGAATGTCAGATGCTGATAGTTGGCTATCTAGAACAGTTTGCACGAATGAATAACCAGACCCGCCGCCAGATGGCGCGTTATAAGTGAACTTTCCTGGATTAGCTTTAATCCAAGTAAGAACGTCGGTTAGTGTCTTGGGAGGTGTTTTAACGTTCTTTGAGTTATAGGCCATCAATACTGTTGAAGCACGGTATGGAATGCCACCCTTGCCATTTGTAACTAGAACTTTTGGAACCATCTTTAAGTTTGGAACCAGACCAGTGTAAAGAGGGAAAAGTAGTCCGGCTGAACCTAGCGTTGTTGTGATTCCACCATCAATTAGGTCCATGCCTGGGTCGCGCTTCTTCGCAACAGCGGCTGTGATCTTTGCAAGAGTTTGTGCATCATTTGCACCATTACGATCGAAAGTTACCTTTACATCGTATTGTGGATATTCCTTGTTAAAGGCAGGAACTAAAGTTTTTTCCCATAGATCTAGAATATTTGTATCTGCTGAGACGTAAATTCTGATTGTTGTAGATGCAGCTTGGCTGCTAGGTGCGACAACACCTAAGCTCAGAGTTGCAACAGTTGTCAGCGCTAGGGCGCTAACTATCTTCTTCTTGAGTAGATTCTTAAACAAGGTGAACCTCCGATTAGTCTTAATTACACAGTGACCCAAATTTGTTAGGTGTGCAGACTGTAGGGTTTTGCCGGTAAACAGATCACCAAAAGTCTGCTTATTCCAGATGACTAATGAGTAAATATTGAATACAGATTTCTATAGATAATTGACCTTCCATTTAACTTTAAGGGCAAACATCTTCGGAGCAGGCGAAATAACCTTTGCTACTCTATGAACCTAGGGTTTTACTAAGTCGCCAATTTTTCCAAGAAAATAACCCATCAACGTACGCATTGGGTCAGGTTGATTTGCGTGACGACCAAGAAAGTCAGCAGTGCCATCTCGCCCACAGAGCGATTGAATAAACGCTGGCCCGCCTGGGTGCAATGCCGCCCATTTAGTTAAGTCATAAACACCGCCGTCTACTACAGTCCAGCAGTCGGCGGCTTTGCTGTGCTTCTTAACTTCATCCAAAGTGAATCTAGATTGCACGGCACTCGCAGTCGGTGTTGGTGTTGGTGTTGGAGTTGGTGTTGGAGTTGGTGTTGGAGTTGGTGTTGGAGTTGGAGTCGGTGTTGGAGTCGGTGTTGGAGTCGGTGTTGGAGTCGGTGTTGGAGTCGGTGTTGGAGTCGGTGTTGGAGTCGGTGTTGGAGTCGGTGTTGTCTTAACGGCAACCTTTACGCCTTTACTCCAAACTAACTTCTTGCCGGACTTAACGCAGGTGAATTTGAGTCCTTTGACAATTGATGTGGAATTCAATTTTGTGCAGGCCCCTCCAGCTTTCGCTGTTGCAGCCCACCCAAAATTTACTGGCAATAAAGTTGCCATAAGGGTTACCACGAGGGCGGGTGCTAATCGGCGCATTGAGAGAGAATAAGGGCTGATAGACAAAGAGATGAGCGTAATTTGGTGAACTCCAATTGAACTATTCAATAAACAATGAGAGTCTTAAAAGGGACTGTGATCTTGCCCAAGTTGAAAACTTCTTAACTGCGCCTGTCGAAATACCTGAGATAAATTGTTTTTGGAGAATCAAGTAGAAAATAATGATTGGTAGAACTGCAAGTAGCAAGCCCGCCATCGCCTGTCCATATTCTGTTGAGTACTGACCGTAAAAGAGATAGGTAGATAGCGGCAGAGTCTGAGTCTCTTGGGTTAGCACCAAACGCGGCAATAGGAAGTCATTCCAAATCCAGAGGGCGTTCACAATTGCTACTGTTGCAGTAACCGGGCGAAGCATAAGTGATCCATTTTGTAATTTATGAGTAATTACAGCTACTTCAGTAACACTTTGATTACGGAATTTACAGAAAAAAGCAACGAAAGAAAATTTCGGCACTAGTGAGACAAAGCTTAAAGCTTGACTGAGTCTCCAAGTTTTCCGATGAAGTAACTTGATAACTGATTTGCTGCGCTGCCATCGCCGGTATGTTGTCTTTCAAATGAAGTAGTGCCGTCTTTGCCGCAGATGGCACGGATTTTTTCGGCTCCACCTGGGTGCTTGGTGATCCACTTAGTTAAATCAAAAACATTTCCGTAGACGATACTCCAGCAACTAGTACTTGACGCGTGTTTCATAACTTCTTCAAGCGTAAGTTTAGTTGATCCGCCACCTGCGCTAGCACTTGGGGTTGCAGACTTTGAAGGTGAAGGCGTTGCAGAAACACTTGGTGCTTGGCTTGGAGTGGCGCTCTTGGTCGGAGTCGGAGTTCTTTTGACTACAGTGCCTTTATTCCAAACAAGTTTCTTTCCTGATTTAACACAGAAGTATTTAACGCCACCCGTGGTCTTGGTATTTCCCACCTTTGGGCAAGTAGTGCCAGTAATAGTCGCTGCTTGCGATGGCGTAGCGAAAACAGAGATCAACAATGCCATTACAAGGACGCTGGAATACCCCTTAAAATTCATGGGCTAAAAATAGCGCAGGAGTCGTAAGCCCGCATATTCTTAATCCTGTGAAGATGCTGCTAAAAAATTGCTCGGTATGGGTTCGTTTTGGCGAGCAAACTGATGCTCTTTTACTCGAAGATGGCAGAGTTTTAGCTACTTACCGACGCGGCAGTAAAGTTCTACTGAGTTAAATTCCAAAGCGCTAAAACAGCAAGTGCCGCTTCTTCGCCTTTATTGCCAATACCGAGACCGACATTTGAGCGCTCGACTGCTTGAGCCAAGTTGTCACACATCAAGACCCCGAAACCAACTGGCTTAGCTTTTTCCAGTGAAACTTGCATAACGCCGGTTGTGACACCTGCGCAAATGTAATCAAAGTGGGCAGTATCGCCGCGCATCACTAAACCGAGCACGACCGCGCCATCAAAACCTTGATCAAGTTTTAGCGCAGCTGCGAGAGGTAACTCAAATGACCCAGAGACGGTGAAAGTCTCGCATTCAATTTCAGCTGCCTTGAAAATTAGCTCAGCACCTGCGGCTAAGTTGTCACAAATTTCAGGGTGCCATTGAGCCGAAATAATGGCTACTTTCTTGCCTTTTAAAGCCTTTAGATTAAGTGATTCTAGAGTTGGTGATGTTCCGGCCATTAGATCTCCCCTAACATGTGCTTCATTTTATCTTTCTTAGTACGCAAATATGAGCGGTTAAATTCATTAACTGCTGGTGCAACTGAAATGACTTTTACGGTTCGCCCGCTTTGAACAATGGCGTCGACTTTTGCATTGTTATTGGTAATCAATTCGACATCCTTAATTTTTAGCTGATCTAGAATTGAAATTAGATCTTGCCAATCCCGAGTATCGTTTTCATGACCCAACTCAATGTTTGCCGCGATTGTGTCTAAGCCAGTATCTTGCAATTGATATGCCTTGATTTTTTCGCTTAACCCGATTCCGCGACCTTCTTGGCCACGTAGGTAAATGATGTAGCCAGCACCTTTTTCTGCAATCAAAATAAATGAACTCTTAAGCTGTTCGCCGCAATCACAGCGCAGTGAACCAAAGGCATCGCCGGTTAAGCATTCAGAGTGAGCTCTGATTAGCGTAGGTGTCGCATCAGCCTTTGTTTCTTCGCCGGCAAATTTTAATACTGCGTGATCAACGCCGGACTCACCCTTGATCGTGGCAATCTGCCAGCTACCACTCTCGTGCGGCAATTCAGCCCATTGAATCTCTTCAGTTGAAGTTGGACTATTGGACAAATTGGCAATCGCATATTTGGTTAAATCTTCGATTGTAATAACCGGAATCTTGAACTGTTCTGCAAAATCAAAGAGTTGTTGGCCCTTCATTACAGTGCCATCATCATTTACTAGTTCAGAGAGCACGCCAGATTCACCTTGCTTAGCTAATTGGCAAAGTGCTAAACCAGCTTCGGTATGACCGCCTCGGCCCGCTAAGCCATCAGGATGTGCGATCAAAGGGAACACATGCCCTGGGCGGATGAAGTCTGCGGCCTGGCTTTCTTTTGCAGCCAATTTACGAACGGTATTTGCTCGCTCTGTTGCGCTAATACCTGTGGTTAAGCCTGCTTTGGCATCAATTGAAACTGTAAAGGCGGTACGGCGGGAATCTTCATTTTCACGAACCATGATCGGCAAATTGAGTTCTTTTGCTCGCTTAGCGCTAATGGCTGAGCAGATAATTCCTGAAGTATGACGGATCAAAAACGACATATCTTGATCGGTAATCTTCTCACCCGAGATAATCAAATCGCCTTCGTTCTCGCGATTTTCATCATCGATCACAATTAGGAATTTACCCTGGGCGAAGACTTCTACCGCTTCGGCAATATTCTTTAGCGTTCTATCCATTTAGGTTGTCTCTTTTGGTTAGTCGTTCGACATATTTGGCTAGAACATCTACTTCAATATTTACTAAATCGCCAGGTTTCTTGACAGACAAATTAGTTTTGGCCAGGGTTTCTGGAATCAGCCAGACCGTAATCTGATTTACTTCATCTGCTACTGATCCAACCGTTAATGAAACACCATCGATACAAATAGAACCTTGTGGTACTACATATTTCATAAGTTCACTTGGGAACTGAACATCCATCTGGAGCCATTTTTCACCTGGCGCTAAGTTGGCTATCGAGCCGGTTCCATCGATATGACCTTGCACTACATGGCCACCGAGGCGCGAGCTAACTAAAGCGGCGCGTTCAAGATTTACCGCATCGCCTTTTTGCAGATTCTGCAAAGAAGTTAGTTTAAGAGTCTGTGTCATAACATCGACTGAAAAAGATTTGCCATCAAACTTAGTTACGGTCAGGCAGGTTCCGTTGACCGATACTGAATCTCCGATCTGCAATTGATCGGCAAAAGGCACTGATTCAAAGGTAATGACGGCCGAGTCAGTGGCCATTTCGATGGCTGCTACTTTGCCTAAACTTTCAACTAAACCAGTAAACATTTAGATCCCCGTTTCCTTGGTTAGCGTGATTTTTAAATCATTACCAAATTGCGCAATATCTCTGATCACAAAGTCCATTTTTTCACTTATATTCGTAGCTCCCAGATCACCAATAAAAGACTGGCCAGAGCCCAACAAACTCGCTGCTTGGAAAATTACTAACTCATCAATGAGGCCAGCTTTAAGAAGTGCGGTGCCTAATTCACTGCCGGATTCAACAAAGACTTGGTTGAAGTCACGCTCATCACAAAGCTTTAATAGCTCGGCAAAATCATGGGTGCGCAGGAATACAGTCTCGGCTGCATCATTGTGCAAATTGAACTCACTAGGAATTTCGCGCAGACCCATCACGATTCTGACCGGGTTGCTCTGATTTGTTATCTCTTGATCCCGTGGAATCAAATTTGGATTATCAGCTAGCGCTGTTGCCGTGCCAATTAAAATTGCGCTGCTCTCATAACGTAGCTTGCTAACTTCTGCCCGTGATTCTTCGCCGGTAATCCACTTCGAGCTTCCATCGATAGCAGCTGTTCGGCCATCAAGAGTTGTGGCAATTTTCCAAATGAAATAGGGGCGGTTAGTTTTTACTTTATGTAGCCAAGCGCGATTGCAATTTGAAATTTCCGGAACATTATTGAAATTAACTTCTATGCCGGCAGCTTCAAGCGCTTTGGCTCCCCCGCTTGCTAACGGGTTAGGGTCGCGCACGGCGTAAACAACTTTTGCGATGCCAGCTATGATAATCGCTTCAGTACATGGCCCAGTTTTTCCCTGATGGTTACAAGGTTCCAGCGTTACATAAAGCGTTGCACCTTTTGCCGCTTCGCCAGCTTCTGTGATTGCAACAACTTCGGCATGTGGCCCACTCTTGTGAAAACCTTCGCCAATTATTTCGCTGGCCGGGCTGACAATGACTGCGCCGACGATTGGATTTGATCCAGTTAAACCTAGGCCAAGGCAGGCTAATTCATTAGCTCGCTTGAGCATCGAAATATCTAACTCGCTAATGTCGCACCTCCCTTAGAAATCTTTAGTAGCGATTTCCGGGGTGCTTAATCTGCGCTCAGAATTTCAACTCTGAACGCCAAACCTAGGCAGGCATGGTTAGCCCACCTAAATAATGTTTCCTCTCATCCGGACTTTAACCGTCGGTCTTGGAATTACACCAAGTCCACCGAGCGCTGGATGCGTTCGGGTCGCAGACTTTCACTGCCGGTTCGGAATTACACCGACCCCGGAAACAATTGCTTAACGTTAGCACGGCGAGCAACGCCTTCGCGATCGGCTGAAACTTGGCCATAAGTAGTTGTTCGTTGGCGTGCGGGGCGGCCAGCTAAATGTGCGATTTCTTCTAACTCGGCAACTGAGCGAAGTGAGCCATTAGTGCTGCCCGCCATACGACTAATAGTTTCTTCCATCAAGGTACCGCCGATGTCATTTACGCCACCAGCTAATAACGAGAGAACGCCATCGGGACCGTTTAAACCTAACTTAACCCAAGAACATTGAATGTTGTTTATTGATCCCGCCAATAACAATCTGGCCATTGCATGTACAACTCGATTCTCGCGAATTGTTGGACCAGGTCTGGCAACGCCAGCTAAATAAATTGGTGACGAATAGTGCACAAATGGCAGCGGTACGAATTCAGTAAATCCACCAGTCTCGTCTTGCAGATTCCTAATCGTGATGATGTGGTCATACCAATGTGATTCATTATCAACGTGTCCATACATCATGGTCGCTGAAGATTTAATACCAAGCAGATGTGCTTCTCGCACAATTTCCAGCCAAGCTTTTGCGGGCAACTTTCCTTTTGTCAGAATCCAACGAATCTCATCATCTAAAATTTCAGCAGCCGTACCGGGAATAGTGCCAAGACCAGCAGTTTTAGCTCGCTCTAGCCATTCCTTATAACTGATACCCAGCTTTATCGCACCGCTGAAAATTTCCATCGGGGAAAATGCATGGATATGCATATCAGGTGCTACTTCTTTAACTGCCTTTGCAACCTCAAAGTAAATATCACCAGGTAAATCAGGGTGAATACCAGCCTGCATACATACTTCGTTTGCACCTAGTAACCAGGCCTCATTAACTCTGGACTTAATTTCATCGATTGATAGCAAATAAGAATCAGCATCTGTTTTGCGTTGCGCAAAAGCACAAAATCGGCAGCCGGTATAACAAACATTTGTGAAATTAATATTTCGATTAACTACATAAGTAACATCATCACCCACGAGCTCGGCGCGCTTTTCATCGGCGGCCTTAACCAAAAGCTCAAGTTCTGGGCCATCTGCGGCAAAGAGAGTTAGTGTCTCGGCCCTAGTAATTGACCTCGGATTTTCAGTGACTTTAGAAAGGGCCGCTACAAAAGATGATTTGATAAAGGCCGAACTAGAAGTATCTAGTGACTTAAGTTTTTCAGAGATGCTCTGCCAGTCACCATAAATAGAATCAAAATCAGAGCGCGAATCAGCTTCGCGACCGGCCGTATCAATAGTGTTACCTAGATCTGTTCGACCAATGCTTTGCAGACTTTCGCCACTTTCCTGCCAAGTCCTACCGACTGGAATTACTTTTGCGATTGCTAAACCAGAAGAATCAGCTAACGCAGCAATGTGTCCCTTTAGCTTTGGATCAATCCAGCGCTCTGGTGAATTAACATAATTAGAATAAATAGTTAGGCGTGCCTTTAATTCAAAACCTGCTGACTTACTCTGCTGCGTTAAGAGTTCAATTTCTGGCCATGGTCGCTCAGGATTTACATGATCGGCAGTAATTGGCGAAACTCCGCCCCAGTCATCAATTCCGGCTGAAATAAGTTCGGCAAATTCAGAAGGTTCAGATAAATTCGGTGGCGCTTGAATTCGCATTCGTGGCCCGAAAATCAATCGGGCAACTGCGATACAAGCAAGGTATTCCTGGCGATCGGCATCTGGTGAATTTCGCATCGCAGTGTCTTCTTTAGCTCGAAAATTCTGAATTATGATTTCTTGAATATGTCCGTAAGTTTTAGCAATTTCAGCCAACTTTAAAAGTGAGTCAGCGCGTTCAGCGATTGATTCGCCAATGCCAACCAGAATTCCAGTAGTAAATGGAATGTTTAGTTTTCCGGCATCTTCAATCGTGCGCAGTCTTACGGCAGGGTCTTTATCGGGGCTACCAAAGTGAACTTCACCTTTTTCGGTAAACAGTCTGGTGGCCGAAGTTTCCAACATCATTCCCATGCTTGCTGCAACTGGTCGCAACCTAGACATTTCTTCAAAGCTCATCACACCTGGATTTAAATGCGGTAACAACCCGGTTTCTTCTAGAACTGCAATCGCGCAAGCTCGTAAGTAATCTAAAGTTGAAGAGTAACCGCGCTCGGATAACCAATCGGCAGCAACATCCCAGCGATCTTCGGGGCGATCGCCCAAAGTAAATAGGGCTTCAAGACAACCAGCCTTTGCGCCTTCCTTGGCAATCGCAACCACTTCAGAGATTTCTAAATAGGCAGCTGGTAAATGATTCGGGGTGGTTGCAAATGTGCAGTAATGACAACGGTCACGACACAACCGAGTTAGCGGGATAAAAACTTTAGGTGAATAAGTAATGACGCCAGGTCGGCCAAGTTCGACCAGACCAGCATCTCGAACTCGAGCGGCTGCCTCGCACAATTGAGTTAGCGCTTCATCGCGAGCGCTGAGTAAAACTGAAATCTCATCGATATTTAGAGTTGCAGCATCGCTTGCCCGGCGAAGGGCGCGACGCATAGAACTCTCGATGACTAGCCTCCAGCTTCTTTCTAGAGTTGGAGAATACTTGATTTCTACGTTTTCGCAGGTTTGTTCCATTAATCAAATATTTTCCCGCTCGAAAAGTAAGGCTAATTAAATTGGGTCTAAACTGGATTTATGAGCAACTTATTTGATCCCATCACCCTTCGTGGCTTAACAATCAAAAACCGAGTTTGGGTAAGTCCAATGTGTCAGTACTCGGCGACAGATGGCGTTGTGGGCGATTGGCATATGGCGCACTTAGGAGCATTTGCAACTGGTGAAGCTGGTTTAGTTATGGCCGAAGCAACTGGTGTTGTGCCTGAAGGTCGAATCTCGATTGCTTGTCCGGGAATCTATAACGATGAACAAGTTGCTGCCTTTAAGAAGATTAATGACTTCGCGCATACCCAAGGTGTTGCGATGGGAATTCAATTGGCACATGCGGGTCGCAAAGGTTCAACTATGCGACCAACAGATGATCACTTAATTGCAACACCTGCCGAAGGTGGTTGGACAACGCACTCTGCATCAGCGCAGGCCTATCACGGTATGCCCGAGCCTCACGCACTAACAGTTGCTCAGATTCATCAGCTAGTAAAAGATTTTGCACATGCTGCTAAGAATGCAATCAAAGCTGGCTTTGATGTTATTGAGATTCATGCCGCCCATGGTTATTTACTACACCAGTTCTATTCTCCGCTCTCTAACTTGCGAACCGACGAATACGGTGGGTCTTTTGAAAATCGTGTGCGATTCCTGATTGAAGTTGCAACAGCTGTACGAAATGCGATTCCAGATTCGACTCCATTGTTCATTCGTATATCAGCTAGCGACTGGACCGATGAAGGTTGGCAGATTATTGATTCGATTGAACTTTGTAAGCAGCTTAAAGAAATTGGCGTTGATTTAATCGATGTTTCATCTGGCGGCAATTTGCATAACGCCCCGATTAAGCCAGTTCCGGGCTACCAAGTGCCGTTTGCACAAGCGATTAAAGTTGAATCAGATATTGCAGTTGCTGCAGTTGGCGCAATTACTGACCCACATCAAGCACAGGAAATCATCAACTCAAATAAAGCTGATGCCGTGTTTTTAGCCCGCGCGATGATTAGAAATCCACGTTGGGCTATGGCTGCTGCTGAAGAACTTAAGGAAATGATTGATTGGCCAGCGCCGCTAGAGCGTGGCCGTACCTATCGTGCTTAAGTCTTTAACTAAATTTAAGAAACTGAAATAACGTCTACGACGAAAATCAAAGTTTCATTTGGTCCAATGGGACCGCCACCAGCTGCGCCATAACCAAGTTCTGCCGGAATAACTAGCAAGCGACGACCGCCCTCTTTCATTCCTGGAATACCTTGCTGCCAACCAGCGATCACGCCAGATAGTGGGAACGTGGCTGGAGATCCGCCGTCCCAAGATGATTCAACAACTTGGCCAGTTGACCAAGCCATCAATGTGTAATGAACTGTCAGAGTTGAAGAAGCAACTGCTTCTTTGCCGGTACCAACGATGATGTCGTTGGTAACTAGCGTTGTTGGGGCCGCACCTTCTGGCGCACCAATTACTGGCTTGCTGCCAGCTGCACCTGAAACTGCTGGGTTAGTTGCTGTTGCATCGTTTGACACTGATTTAGCTCCACATCCGGTAAGTGTTGAAAGAGTTAACAAAATTGAAAGCGAAATTAGGGTTGCCTTCTTTGTGCGAGTCATTATTCGTTTCCAATCTCTTTAATTAGGTCGAAGTCGCCGCCACCAAGTTGGCCTTGGGCACGGTAAAGCTCAAGCTTTGCACGAGTATCGGCAATATCTAAGTTGCGCATTGTTAATTGACCGATGCGATCAGTTGGGCCGAAGGCTGCATCTTCAGTGCGTTCCATCGATAACTTATCTGGGTGATAGCTAAGTGCTGGACCAGTTGTATTGATTATTGAAAAATCATCACCGCGACGTAAGCGAATAGTTACAGTGCCGGTAACGGCCGAGGCCACCCAGCGAGTTAGCGATTCGCGCAGCATGAGTGCTTGTGGGTCAAACCAGCGACCTTCATAAAGCAAACGACCTAAACGACGGCCTTCGGCGTGATAGTTAGCAATGGTGTCTTCGTTGTGAATCGCACTGATTAAGCGCTCGTAGGCGATAAATAGCAGCGCCATTCCTGGGGCTTCATAGATGCCGCGGCTCTTGGCTTCGATAATTCGGTTTTCAATCTGGTCAGCCATTCCGAGTCCGTGGCGTCCGCCAATTGCATTTGCTTCATTCATCAAAGCAACCACGTCATCGATTCGCTTACCGTTAATTGAAACTGGGCGACCTTGTGCGTATTCAATAGTTACATCTTCGGAATCAATCTTTACCGCTGGATCCCAGAACTTAACGCCCATGATTGGTTGTACTAATTCAATCGAGGAATCTAGGAGTTCTAGGCTCTTGGCTTCATGCGTTGCACCCAAGATATTGGCATCAGTTGAATAAGCCTTTTCGGTGCTGTCGCGATATGGCAAGTTGTTTGCTACTAACCATTCGGACATTTCTTTACGGCCACCAAGTTCGGTAACGAAATCAGTATCTAGCCAAGGCTTATAAATTTTTAGATTTGGATTAGCAAGCAGACCGTAGCGATAGAAGCGCTCGATGTCATTGCCCTTGTAAGTTGAACCATCGCCCCAAATTGATACTGAATCTTGCAACATGGCACGCACTAAAAGCGTGCCGGTAACTGCGCGGCCAAGTGGTGTGGTGTTGAAATATTGTTTTCCGCCAGAGCGAATATGAAAAGCTCCGCAAGCAATTGCTGCCAAACCTTCTTCGACTAGCGCGGTCTTGCAATCAACTAACCGAGAAATTTCAGCGCCATACTCTTTTGCACGATCTGGAACTGAATCAATATCCGGCTCGTCATATTGGCCGAGGTCCGCGGTGTAGGTGCAAGGAACCGCACCTTTTGCCCGCATCCAGGCAACTGCCACTGAGGTATCGAGACCACCCGAAAAAGCGATTCCGACTCGTTGGCCAACTGGAAGTGAGGCTAAGACTTTAGACATAGGCATATCCTAACTTAAGTGAAATGATCGATTCGTCAGTAATAATCGTTATGAATCTGAGATTAAGCACCTGCGTTACATTCCCGCCTTACTTTGATGGTGAAGAGGCCAAAAGTTATGTTTATGCCATGACTCCGGCCAGCTCTACCGATAGCAAGTGGTGGCAAGAAGCCGTTATTTATCAGATCTACCCTCGCTCATTTTTTGATAGCAATGGTGATGGCGAAGGAGATCTGCCTGGCATCACGGAGAAACTTCAATATGTTGCCGATCTTGGCGTAGATGCAATTTGGTTGAGCCCTTTTTTTACTTCGCCAAATAAAGATGGTGGCTACGACGTTGCAGACCCACGCGACGTTGACCCGCGCTTTGGAAATCTAGCTGATGCAAAGTTAATGATTAATAAAGCTCATGAGCTGGGCTTAAAAGTTCTAGTAGATATTGTTCCGAATCATTTTTCTTCAGAGCACGAATGGTTTAAGGCCGCGATAAATGCCGCTCCAGGTTCTAAAGAACGTGCGCGTTTTCATTTCTATGATGCCAAAGCAGATGGAACTCCCCCAAATAACTGGATCTCACTCTTTGGTGGGCCAGCCTGGACCCAAGTTGCCGATGGTCAGTACTACTTGCATCTCTTTGATTCTTCGCAGCCTGATTTAAATTGGGAAAATCCAGAAGTTGATGCAGACTTCAAGGAAACTATTTCGTTCTGGGTAAAAATGGGCGCTGATGGATTCCGCATCGATGTTGCGCACGGATTAGTCAAAGAAAATATCCTCACTGACCACCATGATCCTAAAGGACTATCTGAGGCGCTACGGATAGATGTTGATATGGAAATTGAAAAGCGCGAAGCATTGCTTGCATCGGTGCCATTCTTTGATCGAGCCGGTGTTCATGAGATTTACCGCTCGTGGCGTAAGCACTTTGATTCATTTGATAAACCAATTATGGCCGTTGCCGAGGCTTGGGTTCATCCGCCAGTAAATGGCGTTGCTTATGTTCGCCCAGATGAACTTCATCAAGTTTTTAACTTTGATTTATTGATTGCACCTTTTGAAGCCAAGACTTTGTTTAGATTGATCAACAACACAATCGAGATGCTAAAAAATGTTGACGCGTATCCGACTTGGGCAATTAGCAATCATGATTCGCCACGAGTTGCCTCGCGAGTAGGTGCTGAAGAAGCACGTGCATTGGCGCTTTTCCTTTTTGCTTTACCTGGTTCTTGTTACGTATATAACGGTCAAGAACTTGGTCTACCAGATGCTGAACTAGCCGATAGCGATCGACAAGATCCGTCATTTCTGCGCACTAACGGTGAAACTAAAGGTCGCGATGGCGCTCGAGTACCGATGCCTTGGTCTGGCCAAGTAACTCCATTTGGTTTCAGCTCAGCAAAACCTTGGCTGCCACTTCCAGCGAGTTGGAAGAATTTAACTGTTGAATCTCAAGTTAGCGATAGCCAAAGTTCACTTTCACTGTACCGCAACGCACTTTCCCAGCGAGCTAAACTTTTAAATGATGCCAATGATTTCACTTGGGATACCAGCAGAATTGAAGATGGCGTACTTGGATTTTTGCGCAATGGGGTTCAGGTTTACTTAAACTCAGGCGATAAATCCGTAGCGTTGCCAGCGGGTGAATTAATTCTTTCATCCGACGGTTCGCCAACCTGCGAAAATGGTGAATTGGAACTCAAAAAGGGGCGCGCCGTCTGGTTCAAGTTATAAGAATTACCAGCGATCTGTAAGGTTGCGCCATGGAATCGACAACGACTTGGTTTGTAACAATTGGCATCCTTTCAGCAGTTATTGCCTTCGACTTAATCATCGCAATTCTGCGCAGAAATAAAGAGACCACCACTGCCGAGGCTGCGATCTGGACCGTCATCTATGTGTCTGCCGCTATCGCCTTTGGTTATTTGATGCCTAACTGGACGCCAAGTGAGAACGCTCAAAAAGAATTCTTTGCGGGTTGGCTAACCGAGTACGCACTTTCCGTTGACAACATATTTGTATTTGTGATTATTTTAAGTCGCCTAAAGATTGATAAGACTAAGCAACAGCTAGTTCTATTGCTAGGAATCATCATCGCGCTCGTCTTGCGTGGCATATTTATCGCAGCCGGAACCGCGATCATCACTCGATTCTCAAGTGCTTTCTTCTTATTCGGCGCCTTCTTGATCTACACCGCTTATCGATTGTTAATTGAAAAAGAAGATGATGAGACGACCCCAGATGACAGCAAGATCGTTAAATTCTTGCGAGCCAAGGGTGCTTCAACTTTTACGATTGCGCTACTAACTCTTGGAGTAACAGATTTGGTATTCGCACTTGACTCAATTCCAGCAATCTTCGGAATCACTAAAGACCCTTACATTGTGGCAACTGCCAATATCTTTGCGCTGATGGGGCTTCGTCAACTTTATTTCTTGCTACAAGGACTGCTTAAGAGATTAGTCTTTCTCTCAAAAGGACTTTCAATTATCTTGGCCTTCATTGGCGTCAAGATGTTCTTTGAAGCTTTCCATGGCATCGGAATTCACGAGATTGCCGGCATTGAAGTGCCTCACGTATCGATTGAGTTTAGTTTGGGCGTAATCATCACAACCTTGTTGATTACCGCAGTAGCAAGCCTTACCGCTACCCGCAAAGATGGTTCAGAGATTATTTAAATCGACTGCGCGATCTCGTAAAGTGTCTCGACCGTGCTCTTTGGCGCGTTCATGAACTTTGCGAATCTGTAGTTCAAAGCTGGCAATTGCTTTATCAAAGGCTGCTACCCCGTTGAATTCGGCGGCTTCGGCGCGCAATAGCGGGCCAGCACCTCTCGAAGTTATTACCACTTTATGATCGTGTTTTCCTTGATGCGGGTTTTTCTCTTCGATAACTTCAACTTCGACTCGATCAATTTTGACGTTAAATCTTGCTAACGCTTTAAGTTTCTCATGAACAATCCCTGTGAAATCTTCGGCAATCTGGGCATTTCTCAAATGAATGATAATTTCCATGTACCTACTGTGGCACTAAGTCGTGCGCAATGGAAGTACTAAAGCGGTAGTGCAAATGTGGCGAGCGTTAGCCCTAGGGCCAGAAGAATTGACTGTGCCAAAATAGTTAGCGCGGTTTTGCGATCTGCTTTCTTAGCAATTGGATCTGAGACTCTAGAAATTTGTCCTAGTTTGCCAAAATTAAAAGTTCCCATGAACCCATAAGCCAGACAAAATTTCTTACGTGATTGGATAAATCCGATTGCAAAAACCATTAACGGAAAAAAAAGGGAGATACGAGCACTTCGTGAGGCATCGGTGTTTAGCAACCCAACCAAAGAAGTTGCCGAGATTACTGCTCCGGCAAGTGCGACAACTTGGCGACGACGAACTTCGCCATTGCCAATGTTGCAGCTACCAGCAACGTATTCCTGACTCAATTAAGCGACTTCGGATTCTTCTTCATCGATCCAGGCATCAACTTCGGTCTCATCTTGCTTATCTACCCAAGAGAGAAATGAGCCAATGGCGCGAAAAGCCAAAAGAGCAACGCCGATGACACCGACGAATCGCTTAATTGCTTTTAGCATGAGTTAAAAATACTCCTATTGGCTAAATTTTGTCTAATGAAGCTGTGATGTCTTCCCATAAATCATCAACATCTTCGCAGCCCACTGAGAATCTGATCAATGATTCTGAAATCTTGTGGCTTTCAGTTGCCCAACGGCGACGTCGTTCCCACATAGATTCAACGCCACCGAGGCTAGTTGTGTTGGTAATGATCGTTGCGCTCTGGGTAACTAGATCTGTACCAGCAGCATCGCAGGTTAATTCAAATGAAATCATGGCACCGAAGCCTGGGTAGCGAACCTTGCTCACCTTGGCATGGCCGGCCAAGCGTTTAGCTAACTCTTTGGCATTGGTTTCAGCCGCTCTAAAGCGCAAAGGGAAAGTACGAATTCCGCGCAGAGCCAACCAGACTTCGAATGGGCCAGGAATTCCACCACTTAGTTTTCGAACATCGCCTAAGCGCTTGTATAGCGCTGGATCATTTGTAGAAACAGAACCCAAAATTACATCGCTATGACCAGCAAAATACTTAGTTACAGAGTGCATGACAAAATCTGCGCCGAATTCGAGTGGCTTTTGAGTTAATGGCGTTGCCAGAGTGTTATCTACTGCGACTCCAACACCTAACTTTTTCGCACCAGCAATAATTGTTTTTAAGTCAACGTGTTCTAGAGCCGGATTAGTTGGTGATTCGAGCCAAAGAAGCGCTGCCCCTTTAGCTGCTTCTAAGACTGCGGCAGTATTAGTCGCTTCAACAAAGCGAACTTCTAGTCGGCCGCTTTCGTCATAACCCTTAAGTAGTGCGGCGATGCCTTGATAACCCTCATCAGAAAGAACTACAGGTGCGCCAATTGGGAGTAAATTAAAAATCGCACACGCTGCGGCTTGGCCTGATGCAAAAACTAAAGTGTCGCCACCTTCGAGTGCGCTGATTGCACTTTCTAGCGCAGTCCAAGTTTCATTTCCATAGCGGCCATAACCAATTGGGCCGCCGGCATGAAAAGTTGAGTTAAGCGCAATAGGCGGATTTAGTTCACCATCTGGCTGGGGAACTGGGCGACCCGCGCTAATTGCAAGTGTTTCTGGTTTTAGCTTTTTATCAGAACTCATAGCTGAAAGCCTATTACTTTTTTACTTCCCAAGAACGGCCATTGCCGCATTATGGCCGGGGATTCCGCTGACTCCCCCGCCACGTTGCGCACCTGCGCCACAAATAAAGATTCGGGGATCATCAGTTTCGACGCCCCAGCGCCGGCTGTCGCCATCTTCGCGAAAGGGAAAAGTTAGATCTTTATGGAAAATATTTCCGCGTGGCAGTGAGATCGCATCTTCTAAATCCAACGGGGTCTTGGCTTCAATGCATGGCGAGCCATCACTATTGCGCGCAATAATTTCAGAGATCGGGTCAACTAAATATTTATCTAATTCAGCAATGAAGCCAGTTAAAGCTGTGGCCTTCGTTGTCTCGTTATCGGCATCGAAAAGTTCAGCTGGCGTGTGTAAGCCAAACAAGGTCAGGGTTTGATAACCAGCAGCTTGTAACTCGGGACTTAAAATTGAGGGGTCTGACAAAGTGTGACAATACATTTCAGATGGGAAGCAAGTAGGTAACTTTCCGGCCTTGCTCTCTTGGTAAGAAGTTTCGAGCTGTGAATATTTCTCGCTGATATGGAAAGTTCCGGCAAATGCCAACTCAGGTGCGATGCCACTTTTTAGCCTTGGCATTTTCTTTAACAACATATTAATTTTAAATTGCGCACCTGACAAACTAGCAGGTTTAGCTTTGCCACGTAGTTGAGCTAAAACCTGTGGAGCAGCATTTGAGAGTAGATGACTGGCTACAAATTGATCGCCATTTTTAAGAGTTGCAGTAACTGATTCTAAGTTACTCTCGATAGCACTAACTTTGCAGTTCGTCTTAATCTCAACGCCGGCTGCTCGAGCAACACGCTCAAGTTCTTTAACTAGTGCGCCCATGCCACCTTTAGGCACTTTCCACTCGCCAGTGCCGTTTCCGATCAGATGATAGAGAAAGCAAATATTGGCTAATAAATCATCTGCTGATACATGTGTTCCAATTAGGGCATCAGTTAATACGACACCTTTAACCAGATCACTCTTGAATCGAGCGTTGATAACTTCGCCGATCGGCTGCTCAATTAAGTAATCCCAAGTTTCTGGTAAATCAATTGCGGCCTTAAGTTCATTGCGACTCTTTAATGGTTGCAACATGTATGGCGCAATACGTTCGGCAAACTCTGCTACTTCACCATAGAACTGTTGCCATGCTTGCGCGTCTGCCACGCCATCTGGAATCGAGGCGAAAGAATCTGCTGTGGCTTGATCCCATTGGCGCGAGATATAAAGCCCAGCCCCATTTAGATCAGGGGTATATGAGGAAACTTTACGAGGCACAGTTGCAAAATTAAGCCCTAAGTCGCTCACGATTTGATCTGGCAATAACGCCACTAAATATGAGTAGCGTGACAAACGCGCATCAAATTCCGGAAATGCTCTGACGCTGGCAGTTGCGCCACCAATTTCATCATTTGCTTCGAGAATTACCACTGACTTGCCAGCCTTAGCTAAGTAAGTTGCGGCCACTAAACCGTTATGGCCACCGCCAACAATCACTACATCTTTAGTAACCGTGCTCATAACTATGCCTCAAGTCGTTTTGTGGAATTACGTACGACCAGCGTAGTTGGAAGAACCAATGATGGCACTTCGGCGCTTGGTTTACGTAGACGTTCCATGATTGACCAAGCAGCCATCTCGCCCATTAATTGAACTGGTTGTTCGATAGTTGTTAGGTCGGAGTATTCAGACATCTCGTGACCATCAAAACCAATTATCGAAATATCATCAGGAACACTTAAACCATGTCGCCGGGCTGCTTGCATCGCGCCAAATGCCATTTCATCTGACTCGCAGAAGATTGCAGTTGGTCGGTTAGGTCTAGCCAATAAATCATCCATCGCACGTGAGGCAGTGTTCATCGTGAAGTCACCATGAACTTCACGTGAAGGAATCCATTCCAGGCCGTTCTCGGCCAAAACTTGCAAGAATCCACGTCGACGATCTTGTGGCACCGAAAAATTAAACGGATCATCAGGGCGACCAGACATCAAACCAATTTGTTTGTGGCCTTGATTTACTAGATGTTGGGTTGCAGTTCTAGCTCCAGCAACATCGTCGATCTTGATACTTGCGCAATCTTTATGTGCCATACCAACCAGGGCGATTGGAATTCCTAAACTGAGCATTGAGGCAAATTCTTCTTCAGTTGGTGGCAAGCTAATAACAATTAGCGCATCAACGCGACCTTTAAGCAATTGATGCTGGAATAAACGTTCGCGCCCTTTCATCTGACTAAAGTTATAGAGCAAAAGATCTAGACCAGCTTCGCGTAGCGCTTGCTCGGCACCGTTGATTACTTGAGCGAAATACCAGCGCGAAATATAGGGAGCAACGACGCCAACGCTATTTGTGCGACCTGGTCGGATTCGATCGCCATCACCGGTTAAGGAGTAATTTAACTTTGCAGCCGCAGCCTCAATTTTCGCTCGGGTTTGCGGATTAACATGCTCAAGGCCACGAAGAGCGCGAGAGACTGTTGCAGTTGAAACTCCAGCTTCGGCTGCAACTTCCTTTATGCCAGCCATCTGTGCCCCAAATCCCCTAGATATTTCTGCAAGAGACTGTAAATTCCTGCAACAATTGTAAAAAATATGCCTAAAGGATCAAAAAAGCAATAGTTTTCTGGAAATTAGGGTTACCTTAGGTTTATGAGCAATCAAATTCAGACCATAATCCAAGTAGAACTCGAAGATCGCAACCGGTTAACTGCGTTCTTCCGATTGATAATCGTGCTTCCGGTAGCCATCTATTTCAGCGCATTTGCTGTCGAATCGATTGCCTCAGATAACTGGAGCTACAGCATAGGTGGCCTGATTATTGTGCCAACTTTATTGGCGCTGGTCTTTCGCGGAATTTACCCAAGTTATGCGCTCTCATTTAATCAAGCCCTAATATCACTTGAAACTCGCGTTAGCGCATATGTATTGCTACTAACTGATGACTATCCATCAATCGAAGAGAATGACATTGTCACAATTACTTTTCCTGAAGTTGGCAACGGCTCGCAGCTAAGTCGAGTTAAGCCACTCTTTAAGTGGATTCTAGCTATTCCGCTTTATGTAATGGGAATTATCTACTTAATTTATGGATTGTTCTTAACTGCTTTCGCTTGGTTCTCAATTTTGTTCAGCGGCAAATATCCAGTTTGGTGCGCCGATGCGATGGTGGGAATTTTAGCTTTCTACAATCGAGTTTACGGTTATGCATTTATTTTAGTAACTGACGAATACCCTTCTTTCTCCCTTTAATCTATGGCGGTCCACTCTGCGCAAAAGATGCGACGCATCGTTACTGGAGTTGCCGAGATGGATCGCAAGTTTGCACCGCTAATAGCTCGTCGCCCACTTTGTACAATTGGTCGAAGTGCGCCAACGGAGTCACATTTTGAATCCTTGGTTAGTTCAGTAATCTCGCAACAACTAGCCGTAAAGGCTGCAGAGACAATTCATGGGCGCTTAGTTGATCTTTGCAATGGCACGATTAGCGCCAAAAAAATAATCAAACTCGATGATGCAGCACTACGAGAGCTAGGAGTTTCTGGCGCAAAAACCCGCACATTGAAGGGCTTAGCTGGGGCGGTTGCTGATAAATCAATTCCCATCGACACCATTGATGAAATCCATGATGATCAAGAGATTTATGACAAGTTAACTTCACTCTGGGGCATTGGCCGCTGGACAGTTGAGATGTTTATGATGTTTCAACTAGGGCGCTTAAATGTCTGGCCTACTGGAGATTTAGCGGTTCGCAGGGGCTGGGACATGATCCATAACAACAAAGAAGAAACTCTGGCTAAAGCTTTAGATTTAAAGGGCGAGAAGTTACATCCATACCGAAGTGTTGTTGCCTGGTATTGCTATCAAGCAGTGCATGAAAGCCGCGGGCTGGATTACTAAATATCCTCAAGTATTAATGAGACTGAGTTAATGCACCAGCGCTGATCAGTTGGCACGTCATAGCCTTCACCTTCGAAAACATGGCCTAAGTGCGAGCCGCACGCAGCACAGCGCACTTCGGTGCGAACTCTAGGCGCAAGCGAGCGATCTTCGATTAACTCAACCGCATCATCAGCTGAAGGTGCGTAAAACGATGGCCAGCCACAGCCTGAATGAAATTTAGTTTCGCTACGGAACAACTCTGCTGCACAAGCTTTACATTTATAAACGCCAACTTTATCTGAGTCGGTGTATTCGCCAGTAAATGGTCGCTCGGTTGCAGCGTTACGCAGAACTTCATATGAAAGTGGATCGAGCTTAGCCTTTAGCTCTGCTTCATTAATTTTTACGGGATAATTGTTTTCACTCATTAGAGAACTACTCCGACTGGAAATGCTACTCCTGTGCTGGAATGGCAGTCATAACCATTTGGATTCTTCTTTAAATACTTTTGATGGTATTCCTCAGCTAGGAAATATTCCACGCCATCAGCGCTCAGAATTTCAGTCACGATTGGATCTAATCCGGACTTAGTTAAAACGTCTTGATAAAGTTCGCGAGACTTAACCGCCTGATTCATTTGCTCAGTCGTGGTTGTATAAATTGAACTGCGATATTGAGTTCCGATATCGCCACCTTGCTGATTTAGCGAAGTTGGATCATGCATTGTCCAAAACTCTTCTAGCAAACGTTGATATGAAACCTGCTCATCATCGAATAAAACATGCACCATTTCAGCATGACCAGTCACGCCAGTGCAGACTTGCTCGTAACTTGGATTTGGTCGAGCGCCACCCATGTAGCCAACACTGGTTTCAATCACTCCAGTTAACTGCCAGAAACGACGCTCTGCGCCCCAAAAACAGCCAGTTGCAAAGTATGCGCTCTGATTCATGACGATATTCTGGCAGGAAGCTCGCGAAAATGTCATTCGAGATCAAGTGCGATGAATATTTCCCAGCAATAATTAACATCTGCGCTACTGATAACCTTGCCATTAGCGCCCCCGTAGCTCAGGGGATAGAGCACCGCCCTCCGGAGGCGGGTGCACAGGTTCGAATCCTGTCGGGGGCACTGTTAATTGATGAGGATTTAATTCAAGCGAGATAAATCACGCGTAATCGGGAAATCGACTGCGTTATGTCCTTGTAATACTGGTGCAGGCACGGGAGAATAAGCACCTTACGACATCAAGATCGTAGCAAGATCAAATTACTTAATTGGTACGGAACTGGCTTCTGTACGCGAGATTTCAGGGAGGGGTGGTGTTCTTATGGATTGGCGTCATCAATCAGCTTGCCGTGATGAAGATCCAGAGCTTTTCTTCCCAGTCGGAAACACTGGCCCTGCCATTACCCAAATTGAAGAAGCAAAAAAGGTTTGTAACCGCTGCATAGTCAAAGATGCCTGCTTGGCTTGGGCACTTGAGAGCGGCCAAGATGCTGGTGTTTGGGGCGGTTTATCAGAAGATGAACGTCGTGCACTTAAGCGTCGTGCGGCACGTAATCGTGCCCGTCTGCAAGAACAACAAAACCAGTTCTAAAGCGGAAATTCCAAGGTTGCTTGGGTTCCGGACTCTCCAGAAGTTAATTTAATCTGGCCACGCAATTCGTTCTCGGTCAAAGTCCGAACAATTTGTAGCCCTAAATTGGATGAGTTAACTAAATCAAAATCACTTGGCAAGCCCGCACCATCATCGCTGACCGTTACCTTAGCGCTACTTCCAAAACGCTCACAGTGAATAACTAGATTGCTTCCGCGTTCAGTTAATCCATGTTCGAGGGCGTTATGTATTAGCTCGGTGACAATAAGCGCAAGCGGCGTGGCAATACGTGGATCAATCTCAGCCAACGACCCGCTTCGTCTGATGTTGATTTCACTCATTCGAGGGCTAAGGTCCGCCGCATGAATTACCAAATTATCTAGCACCTGATCGAAAGCTACCTTGGCGTCGGCGCTATTTGAAAGTGTTTCGTGAACTAGTGCAATTGAAGCGATCCGGCGCACCGCTTCTTCAAGTGCGGCGCTTGCCTGCGGCTCTGCAATGCGTCGTGCCTGTAATCGCAAAAGCGCAGAGACTGTCTGCAAATTATTTTTCACCCGGTGATGAACTTCGCGAATCGTGGCATCTTTCGTGACTAGTTCACGTTCGCGACGACGTAACTCAGTGACATTGTGCAACAAAACAATCGCGCCAATACGATCGTCACCTTGCAACAAAGGCATTACCATCAAATCAATCGTCGCTCCTTGGTTCTCAATTTCAGCGCGACGTAGAGATTTGCCACTTAGTGAAGAGCTAATTCCTTCATGATGAGATTCGTTTCGTTGCATCGATACTTGCGTAGCAACTTCGCCTAGATTAAAACTCTCTAAGTCATTACCCCAACCCATTCGGTTAAAGGCAGATCTAGCATTCGGGCTCGCGTAAGTTATGACGCCATTTAAATCAAGGCGAATAAGGCCATCGCCAACGCGGGCAGATGGATCGAAAATTGAGGATGCATCCTGATATGGATAGGTTCCTTCAACCACCATCCGATAAAGATTATTGGCGATCTCTCGATAGTTCAGTTCTAGTCGGCTCGGTGAACGCATTAACTCAGCGTTTCGGTGGCGCGAAATAACGGCAATTACTTGACCTTCATAAATTACGGGAATCGTCTCTTCTTTAATCAGCAAATCTCCGATTAACTCAGGTTCAGAATCTCGCACGATGTCAGCACTAGATAGCGCTTCATCTAAACGAGGTCGTTCCCCCCACGTAACTTCTGACCCAATTAAGTCATTGGCAAATACCGTTGCCGAAGTAGTTGGGCGAATATGAGCGATTGCAACGTAGCCAGTTGGCCATGAAGTTGAATCGGTACGAAGTGGAACCCAGAGAACTAAATCTGCAAATGAAAGATCTGTTAGTAATTGCCAATCTGCGATTAACTCTTGCAGTCGATAAACCTGCGAAGCAGTTAACGTACTTCGGCCTTTGAGCAGGCTTTCGATCCGATTCACTTAAACAGCCAGCCAACTAGGTAGGTGTATTGCTATCTCTTGAGCTGCATACCAAGTTAGTTCGCCATCTTCATCTTTGGCATCACCGACAAATAAACAATCGGCCTGGCTAAATTTAATTGGTGAAGTTAGATTCACTTCGACTTCTGATTCATCCCCGGTCTGCGCAACTTCTAGATCTACCGCAAGCACAAATGAAAATTTCGCTGAATCACCTTGATAAGAAATGGAATCTTCGGCTGCCAATAACGAGAGGATATATTCTGATTCTTCTTCGCCCAGGTCGGGATTCATGCTTTTAAACTGGCCAGTGGGCACAAAGGCGGTATCTATTGAAATCTGGCTTTCTTCCAATAGTTGGGCTAACTCCTCAGGAGTTAAAGCCAAGTATCCGCGCATGGGATAACTCTATTGGAAGAATTGCAGCCTCCTGAAACTAGACCTCGCTAGCAATCTTGAAAATAGCCTTCCGTAGCATCGATTTTGGGCTTGATTCGCTGAGTGCTGAACTACTTGTGGCTGAAGCTGCCACTGCTCGATTATCTCTGGGTAGGGTCAAGCGATTAATTGGATTTAATTGGTCCATCTGCTGAGCTAACTCATGAGCACCTTGATCAGTTCGACGACGTGACACCTCTAAATTAGCCACGAACCCTAACTTCGCTTTGATTTTATTCTTACTCAATTCTTGAATTAGTCTGGCCAATCTAAAGCGACCGACTTCATCTGGTCTTGAATTTATCCAGATTTCATCGCAGTTATCGGCAGACCAAATCAGACATTGTGAATTCCAACGTCGATCAGTTAACTTAATTGCCAGATTCGAAATTGAACCAAGATCAATAATTATTAAGTCAAAATTTTCGTAAGCAGTGGTCATGAATTTGGTAAAACTCGCACTCTTGCTTTCAGTTAACTCATAGGCCCATAGCAGTTGAGAAATTAGCCTTGGGTTTTGATCCCCACGCAGGTTTCGCAATTCCAAGGCAATCGAGATAGTTGGCTCGATCGAATTGCCATCAATTAGAAGTGTCCGCTTTTCTAGCAAACTTGATTCCATCGCCAAATTAAGCGCAAGCGTTGTAGCTCCCGTTGCAGAGCCAGCAGAGCCAATCGCAATAACTTTTGCGCCAACTAGATTGCGCACCTTTTGGCCAGAAATTAGTGGTTCCCGAAATTCTCGCCGCAGGACTGCCCGAATTTGTGAAACCAGCTCTGCTGGGTCGATTGGTCTTGGAGAAAGCCAATCAAAACGAGTGATCTCAGCTTCAGTTCCGTAACCAATTAGGTGGCGAACTTGCGTTCGCAGGTTTGCAACTAAGTCATCACTAAAACCGGGCAGATCTGGAGCCAAAATAAGTATTGAATTCTTGGCAGTTTCTGGATTCTCCTTAAGGAATAACTGCAAAGTATCTGAATCTACGGCTCGAGCCACTATGTCCCAGCCTTGAGAATGTAAATTGCTCGAGACAAAGCTTTCAAAATTGCTATCTGAAATAGCGGTGATCACCGCGTGAGTATTGTTCTCAACCATTTAGCTTGACCACCACTAATCGACCATATGTTGTGGCTCTAAGTACTTCAACAATCTCTTCGCGGCCAATTGCAATACTGATTGCAACTTCTGAACCAAAGTTAGAACTTTTGCGCTCAATCGAACCCAGATAGATATCACTCAAGATTAATTCTGGTTCGGATGGGAAAGCACCTGCCTCAGCATCTTCTAGTAGATAGATGCTTATTCGATCGCCAGCAAGAACTGAAGTTGGTAAATCAATGGCACGGATATTAAGTGATATTTCAGCACTATTGATAGTTTCGTTTTGCGAGCTAATAGATTGAGTTGCAATGAGCGAAGTTCGCTGAATTCGATTAATGACAATGCTGCCAATTGGGTTTACTTCGGCTGCCAAATAATTGTTAGAGATAGCCGAAATGTTCACTTTGACTTTTGAGATATCAGATGCAGCAATCTGTTGCCCAGGAGTTAATTCACGGTTAGCAATCCAGAAGCTTTGCTTCTGGTTCGAGATCACTGAAATTAGAACACTGGAGAGAATCGAGACAACCAGTAAAGCTGCGGCAATTAAAACTCGAGTTTGGATTTTTGATTTCTTAGTAGACATGAAAGGCATCTAACGGTGCCTAAGGACATTCCTCATTAATTTATCCACAGTCATCCTTTCGGATGAGGCTCAGTAATCCTTTTTGATGATCTGTCGGTGCTAGCCAGAGGAAATTCTCTGCTCATGACTACTATCGATCTTTCAGTTGAACCGATCTTCCAGAGAATTACTATATCGCCAATTTCTAGCAGCCGAGATGAGATTCCGGGCCATCCAGTGCTAGATCTCTTTCGCTCCCCTGTGCCTGATCCGGTGCCACAAAAAGCAAAGTTGTACTTGATCCCAACTTCTTATGGAGATGAATATGATCCGGATTTTGCACCAATGCCTACTTCTGCCAGCGAACTACCGGAGATAAGTGCATGGGCTTTGAAGTACGGCGTTAGCACACTAGAAATTTGGGCGGGCAAGAGACCTGCGGCTCAATTAGCTAGATGGACCCATAGAAATATATATGGCAAGTTAGTTTCAGATACTGGTTCAGTTAAAGAGATTGGCCGAATAAGAAAGCTGCATGTCAATCAGCCCTTAGATGGCATCGCAGAATCGGTATTGACCGTTAGATATGGCGATCGTTTGCGATCGTTGGTTATGCGCTTTGAAGGTATCGATCAGAAATGGTTATGTACCGAACTATTTCTGATCTAATTTTTGCGTGCGAAGAGTTTTAAGCGCCGCCGTGGCAACGCTTGTATTTCTTTCCGGAACCACAAGGACATGGCGCATTTCGCGAAACATCATTCTTGGCGACATTACCGTTTTCATCGGCTGCACTGTATTGCAAACCAATTGGTGAAACCGGCTTAGCTTCAATTCCCTTTGCTTGCACTTCTGATGATTCGACAGTTACTTCGACATTAAATAGGAAGCCAGCAATTTCTTCCTTGATTCCATCCATCATCGCAGCAAATAGCTCGTAGCCCTCGCGTTGATATTCAACTAGCGGATCACGTTGTGCCATGGCACGTAGACCAATACCTTCTTGTAGGTAATCCATCTCGTAGAGATGTTCGCGCCACTTGCGATCTAGAACCGATAGCAAAACTTTTCGCTCAAGTTCGCGGGTAACTTCGGTGCTCAGCGCACTTTCACGATCGGCATAAGCCTTCGCTAAGTCCTCAAGAACGCGATGTTTTAGCAGTTCGGCATCGAGACCTGCGCGCCCGCCAAGTTCGGCATCGAGGTCAGCTGGCAAGAACGAGATTGGGTAAATGACTTTGAGGTGACCCCAAAGAGTCTCAAGATCCCATTCTTCAGCGTAGCCATCGGCAGTTGCCGCATCAACATATGCTGCCAAAGTATCTTGCATGAATTCGATAACTTGATCCTTTAGATCTTTTCCTTCAAGAACTAAGCGACGCTCACCATAAATAACTTCGCGCTGACGATTCATTACATCGTCATACTTTAAAACATTCTTACGGATTTCGAAGTTCTGCGCTTCAACTTGAGTCTGAGCCGAACGAATCGCATTGCTGACCATCTTTGATTCGATTGGTTCATCTTCTGGAATTCCGGCGGCAGCAAGAACTCGCTCTACGATGCCGGAGTTAAAACGGCGCATTAAGTCATCTTGCAGCGAAAGATAGAAACGTGATTCGCCGGGATCGCCTTGACGACCAGAACGACCGCGCAACTGATTATCAATACGGCGAGACTCATGGCGCTCAGTACCTAGAACATATAGTCCACCGAGTGCAATAACTTCGTCGTGCTCTTTCGCGACAGCTGCTTTTTGGCGAGCAATCTCGGCTGGCCAAGCTGCTTCGTATTCAGCTGCGTTATCTACTGGTGAAATTCCGCGACGCTGAAGTTCGAAATCAGCCATAAATTCTGGATTGCCGCCGAGCATGATGTCGGTACCGCGACCTGCCATGTTGGTAGCAACAGTTACAGCGCCTTTAATACCTGCGCGAGCAATAATTGCAGCTTCGCGTTCGTGGTGCTTGGCATTTAGAACTTCGTGAGCAACACCTGATTTACGCAGGATGGCTGAGAGCTCTTCGGATTTTTCAACGCTGACAGTACCAATCAATACTGGTTGGCCCTTGCGGTGGCGCTCAACGATGTCTTTTGCTACCGCGTTGAATTTGCCAAGTTCGGATTTATAAACCAAGTCTGCTTGATCAATACGGACCATGCTGCGGTTGGTAGGAATTGGCACAACCCCGAGCTTGTAAATTTGTTGAAACTCAGATGCTTCAGTCATCGCAGTACCAGTCATGCCAGAAATTGTTTTATACAAGCGGAAGTAGTTCTGCAGCGTAATAGTGGCCAAGGTCTGGTTTTCATCCTTGATTTCAATGCGTTCTTTAGCTTCAAGGGCTTGGTGTAAGCCTTCGCTGTAACGACGACCGGCCAACATACGGCCAGTGTGCTCATCGACAATTAAGAGTTCGCCATTCATAACTACATAATCTTTATCGCGCTTGAATAGCTCCTTAGCGCGTACTGCATTATTTAAGTACCCGATCATTGGGGTATTAACTGCTTCGTAAAGGTTTTCGATCTGCAGCATCTGTTCGACGCGGGTTACGCCTTCTTCGAGGATGCCTACGGTTTTCTTTTTTTCATCGATTTCGTAGTGAACATCGCGCTCTAATTTCAAAACTAGATTTGCGAACTCGACATACCACTTGGTTGCTTTATCAGCTGGGCCGGAAATAATCAGCGGAGTACGAGCCTCATCAATCAAAATAGAGTCAACTTCGTCGACTACGGCAAAGAAATACTCGCGTTGCACACAATCATCAAGTGACCAGGCCATGTTGTCGCGTAAGTAATCAAAGCCAAATTCATTATTTGTGCCATAAGTAATATCGCAGTTGTATGCCTCGCGACGTTCAGCCGGAGACATGTTGTTGAGAATTACGCCAACCTTTAAACCTAGAAAACGATGGATACGACCCATCCATTCGCTATCGCGCTCTGCCAGGTAGTCGTTAGTAGTTACAACGTGAACACCTTTGCCAGCAAGCGCATTCAAATATGAGGGAAGTGTCGCAACTAAAGTCTTACCTTCACCGGTGCGCATTTCGGCAATATTTCCGAGGTGCATTGCTGCGCCACCCATGAGCTGCACGTCGTAATGACGCTGGCCTAAAGTGCGCTTTGAGGCTTCGCGAACTACAGCAAAAGCTTCAGGTAATAAATCATCTAGTGATTCGCCTTTGGCATAGCGAGCTTTAAATTCTTCGGTCTTGGCGCGAAGTTGCTCGTCAGTAAGGGCGACTGTGGCAGCCTCAAAGGAATTAACTTTTACTACGGTCTTGCTCAACTCTTTTAGGATGCGACCTTCGCCAGCGCGCATAATCCGATCGAGAATTGCAGGCATTTAGCCACCCTGACCTTTCAAAGTTACTTTTGCTGACATTTGCCAGTTTTGATAAACCGGGCGCCAACTTGCGAGATAACTCCCCAATCTTAGGGGTTATTCACGCCTGCGCAGTGCCACGCAAGCCGTAGCTGCCGCCTGCACCCTAAAGCCGCCCCTAGTTAAGGCACGTTTTGCCTCAGAGATTGTGGCCCCGGTCGTTACCAGATCATCCAAAATAACCACGTTCTCCCCCGAATAATTCCCACGGAACTGAGGTTTTATTGAGAACGCCATCGCCAAATTCTGACGGCGGCTAGCGATATTTAATCTACTTTGATCACGAATGTTTCTTTGATGTTCGAGTAAAGGTAATACCGCAACCCCGAAATCTTTTGCAACCGAGATCGCCATCTCATTTACAAAGTCCCTTCCTCGTCGCCGATTCGAGGAAGCTCCAGATGGAATTGGTACTAAAGCGCAATTTGAATGTCGTTGAAATAATTCGTAAATAGCTACTTTTACGGCATTGCGAACTAATTGATCTGCCGACTTAACGTTCTGCTCTTTTGCAGCTAATAGAATATTTTTCGCAATTGGTGAATATGGAATTGCCGAATAGACAGCTAAGTCGGCAATGCGACTCTGATATAGATGCGGGTTCCATTGTTTGCGACATTGTGAGCAGATTGAATAACCAAGTTCGCGACACCCAAAACATCTAGTCGGAAACAGAAGATACTTTAAATCTGAAAAAATCTGCATTGGCAAAGATAAAACCTTGTTCGCTAACGGAACTGATGCCAGAAATTAGATGTGGTTAACCCTTTAGCAAAATTAGTCGGGAATTCAACTGATCGCCTGCGCGTCTAGGAAGGTAGAGAACAAAGTGCGCGCCTTTGCCCAATTCGCCCCAAGCTTCGAGTTCACCATTGTGCAAACGAGCATCCTCTAAAGCAATTGATAAACCTAAACCAGTTCCACCGCGAGTACGGGCGCGTGAAGGATCTGCTCGCCAGAAGCGATCAAAGACGCGACTGAGCAGTCTTGATTCAATGCCGACGCCATGATCGCGAACCCCGATAGCTACATCTTCGGCTGAGGCCATTACGCGCACTTCAACTGGCTTGCCTTCAGCATGATCTATTGCATTACTAAGCAAATTTCGCATTATGCGCTCTACTCGGCGAATATCACCATTGATAAAGACTGAATCACGAGGACGATTGAGATTAATTTCGACGTCGTTTTCCTTTGCCACTAGCGAAAGATCAGAAATGCAGCGCTCTAAAGAGCCACAGATATCGAATTCAACTGCTTCAAGCACGGCTACCTCAGCATCAAAACGGCTGATCTCAAGCAAGTCTTCTAGCAAACGTTCAAACCGATCAATCTGTCCAACTAATAACTCAGAGCTACGGGCGATTACCGGATCAAATCCTTCACGTGCATTATGAATAACGACAGATGCCATTCGTAATGTAGTTAACGGCGTGCGCAACTCATGTGAAACATCAGATACAAATCGTTGTTGTACCCGGGAAAGATTCTCAAGGCGAGCAATCTGTTTTTCTAGCGATTCTGCCATTGCATTAAATGCATTTCCTAAGCTGGCAATCTCATCATTGCTCTTTACCTGCATTCGCTGGCTGAAGTCACCTTCGGTAAATTGCTGAGAAATTCGAACTGCATTTCGTACAGGTTTAACAACTTGGCGAACTACGATCCAAATAATCAGTGCAAGCAAAATAATCAAAGCTAGACCAGTTAAATAGAGCGAATTACTAATTAGCGCCAACGTTGCAGCCTGGTCAGTCAGACTGAAAAGTACATACATCTCATAATCACCGTCGTTGGGAATACTTATGCGTTGACCTACAGCAAACCCATCAACTGCGGCGGCTCCAGCATACTTAATTCGCACATAGGCAGATTCAAGATTTTCTGAATTCTGCACTCGCTTGCGCAGGTATTCTGGAATAGACCTATCAGAAACCAAGTTGGAACTAATTTCGTAGTTCTCTTTACCGACACTATTTCCAGGCACTTGCAGAATTACTACTTCGCGACCGCTTTCATTGGTTCCAACTGTTGTCGCTGAGGTAATTACTGCGCTAAAAATGTTTCTAACAGAGTCGGTCTCATTACCTGAAGCTATGGCCAAACGATATTGCGCGCTAAATATGGTCGAACGCGCTTCAATAATCGAGGTATCTACATTTACTTGTTTGATACCAGTTGAAAGCCTGGAGTAGAGAGTTGAGCCGGTAATCGAGATAACTACCAAGGAAAGCAAGATGGTAGAGACCACAACTCGTAGCGCTAAGGAGTGTGTTCTATGAGCACCGTCTGAACGCATTTACTGACCGCCGGCTTTGTAACCAACACCTCGCACGGTTACCACAATTTCAGGATGCTCCGGGTCGTGTTCAACTTTGGCACGAAGTCGTTGCACATGAACATTTACAAGTCGGGTATCGGTCGAGTGGCGATATCCCCAAACTTCACTGAGAAGCGCATCGCGCGAGAAAACTCGGCCAGGTTCGCGAGCTAACGCAACTAGAAGATCAAATTCTAGGCGAGTAAGTGCAATTTGCTTGCCGGCGCGTGAAACCTGATGTGCAACTACATCGATAACTAAATCGGCAATTGTTAGCAGGCCAGAGATATCAGTATTTGTGCGACGCAGACGCGTTCTTATTCGTGCAATTAATTCAGATGGGTGCCTAAACGGCTTAACCATGTAATCATCGGCGCCTGCTTCGAGGCCGCGAACTACATCGTGGGTATCGCCCTTGGCAGATAACATCACGATCGGAACCATTGATTCGGCCCTAATTAATTTACAAACTTCGATGCCATCTAATCCGGGCAACATAACATCGAGCAAAACTAAATCTGGTGGATTATTACGAAAAACATCAATAACTTCGTCACCGCGACTTACTAGATCCACGTCGATGCCGGCACCGGTTAAAACGATGCCGAGCATCTCCGCAAGATCCTGGTCGTCATCGACGACCATGACTAATGTCATTTAGCTTCCGTGTTCCCAAGAATTCAAGTACAAGTCTTGTGCTGGTGTAAGAACATCGATCTTGCCACCCATGCTGCTTAGTTTAAGGCTGGCAACTTCTTTGTCTATATAAGTCGGAACGTTATGAATTCCGGCTGCCAGATTTTTAGCTTCTTTAACTAAATACTCAGCAGTTAACGCTTGATCTGAAAATGACATATCCATTACAGAGGCTGGGTGACCTTCGGCAGCGCCTAGGTTTACCAAACGACCTTCTGCAATTAATAGCAAACGGCGGCCGTCGGACATTACATACTCATCTGTCTGATGACGCATCTTGGCATTTTTACTCTTGGCATTGCTTTCTAGCCAGGCTACATCGATTTCGATATCGAAGTGACCTGAGTTAGCCATAATTGCGCCATCTTTCATGACTGCAAAGTGCTCGTCACGAAGGACATCGCGGTTACCGGTTACAGTGATGAAAACGTCGCCAATCTTTGCCGCATCAGTCATTGGCATAACGCGGAAACCTTGCATCATCGCATCAAGTGCTTTAGTTGGATCGATTTCGGTAACAATCACATCGGCACCCATACCCTTAGCGCGCTCTGCTACACCTTTACCGCAGTAACCGAATCCAGCGACAACAACAATGCGACCAGCTAGTAGGTAGTTAGTTGCACGGAAAACGGCATCGAGTGTTGATTGTCCGGTGCCATAACGATTATCAAACATGTGCTTGGTGTCAGTGTCATTTACGGCAATCATTGGGAACTTCAATGCGCCATCTTTAGCCATTTGAGTTAAGCGAATAACACCAGTTGTGGTTTCTTCGCAACCGCCAGCAACATTTGGAATCAATTCTTGACGTGTTGTGTGTAAAACATTTACGAGATCGCAACCATCATCGAAAACTTGGTGTGGTTCGATATCAAGAGCTGCATTTAGGTGTGCGTAGTAGCCATCACGATCGACAGCATTTCTTGCAAAAACGCTGATTCCATATTCATGGACTAGAGCTGCAGCTGTGTCATCTTGAGTTGAAAGTGGGTTAGAGGCACATAGAGCAATGTCAGCGCCTCCTGCTTTTAGAACTCGCATCAAGTTAGCGGTTTCAGTTGTCACGTGCATGCAAGCGGCAATACGGATGCCCGCAAATGGTTGTGACTTTTCAAAACGTGTGCGAATTTGAGCTAGAACTGGCATGTTGCGTTCTGCCCATTCGATTCGCTTGCGGCCTTGCTCGGCTAGCGAAGCATCGGCAATGTCATTGCGAGGTACGGTCTTTGTAACAGGTGCGTTCACGGTAAAACTCCTAAATAAAGAGAGAATATGGTCAATTAGGCAGGACCCCGCCAGAAGGCAAGAGTATCTGTAATGGCCTACTGAGTTCTACTTAGCCGCAGCCGTTAAGCGTTAATTAGTGCCAATATCTCATCACGTTGGGTCGCCATATTTGCTGAAGTGTCGGCCTCAACATTTAAACGTAGAAGCGGCTCGGTATTTGAGGCGCGCACGTTGAACCACCAGGACGCGGTCGAAACGGTTAGCCCATCAAGTTCATCTATCTCAAAATCAGGTAACGCAGAATATTTCGCTTTGATTGATTTAATAACGGCATCAGCATTTTCAACTCGTGAATTAACTTCACCGCTAGCTACATATCTTTTAAATGGCGCAAGTAGTTGCGAAATAGTTTGTTCGGTTTCGCCAAGTGCGGCTAGTGCATGCAGCGCAGCTAACGCGCCAGAATCTGCCCGCCAGAAATCCTTAAAGTAAAAGTGACCAGAATGCTCACCACCAAAAATTGCACCGGTCTCTGCCATGAGTGCCTTTATGTATGAATGACCAACTCTTGATCTAACTGGCACTCCACCTAATTCATTAATTACTTCAACCACAGTTCGGGAAGAAATCAAACTATGAATAATTGTTGCTCCTGGATTTTTGGCGAGCTCACGACTTGCAATCAGTGTGGTCAGCAAGGAAGGGTCTACAGCTTCGCCTTTTTCATCTACTAGGAAACATCTATCAGCATCGCCATCAAAAGCTAAGCCAATATCTGCTTTGTTCTCCAAAACTGATTCTTGCAGATCTCTTAAATTCGCCGGATCAATTGGATTTGCTTCATGATTGGGAAAGTTTCCATCCAATTCAAAATAGAGCGGAATAATCTCAGCGCCAAGTCGCTCGAAGATTGCTGGAGCGGTAAATCCAGCCATTCCATTACCCGCATCAATAACTATCTTCAGCGGTCGATTGCCTCTAAACGAAACTAATTTATGCAAATGATCAACATATGCTTTAAGTAAGTCTTCGTGAGTTTCAGCACCGGGTGAGCGCATTGCAATTGGCATGCCATTGCGGACAAAGTTCTCAATGGTGAGTAAGCCAGTTTCCTTACCGATTGGTCGCGCTCCACTTAAACACAACTTTATGCCGTTATAAGCAGCTGGATTATGGCTGGCAGTAAACATCGCACCTGGCAAGTTCTTTGAGCCAGCTGCAAAATAAAGCATGTCGGTTGAAGCTAAACCAATGCGAATCACATTTGTGCCATTACTAGTAACACCGGCAGAGAATGCTTCGGCTAGTTCGGGTGAAGAAGGGCGCATATCTTCGCCAATGATTACCGTGCTGGGTTCACGTTCTATCTCAAGAAATCTAGCAAAAGCTAAGCCAACAGCAAATGCAAAATCAGGAGAAAGTTCATCATCAACTAAACCACGAATGTCATACGCTTTAAAAATATCTGGAATTTCTTCACTCATGACTGACTCGTTCAATTACTTATTTGGTACGGCTCGAAGATGACCTCGTCGACCGATATGTTCGGTACTCGCTGCCAGACTCGCAGCTGTTGAAGTGTTTTCGGCAATTGGTGTTGAAGCGACTTCACGAACTGCATCTGCAATCGCCATCAAGTCATCGTTTGAGGGTCCGCTTTGGTTATCTGAAATTTGCGCGCGAATAACTTCCCAGCCATTTGGAACAGTTAAACGCTGAGCATGAATCTCACATAAGTCATATGCATGTGGTTCGGAATATGTTGCAAGTGGTCCGACTACAGCCGTTGATTCAGCATAAATGTAGGTCAAAGTCATAGTTGCCATGCGACGGCAACTAGCGCGAGAACACGCGCGACCTACTTTTAACGAACTCATATGACTCAGATTAGTGGGCAGTCGTGCAAAACCTGGGGATTTTTATGGATTTAGCACCCGAATGTTTGAGGACGGTATCGCCACCTTAGTTAGTTCGGCACCTGAAGCAATTGGGAAAAAGGCATATCCACTCTTAGCTGCAATCAAAGCACCTGCGTAATTATCTTTACCCGCACTTAAGATAGTGATCGCGATCGCTTTATTTGGGATTTGCCAGCTAACTAGATCAACGCCAGTAATGCTCTGTTCCCTAACTTTTCCGTTTGAAAACTCGACTCTTAGGTCGACCGCGATCGAGTCACCAGCAAAAATTAGCTTTGGCGAGATGCCACCTAACGCGATCTGTAGCGGAGCTAGAGCTGGTGATGGCGTGGTCCAGACAAAGTCGCTATTTCGGTTCGAAGTAGCACGAGATCTAATCGCGGCAACTAACGGCTGATCTGAGGTCAATTTAATCGCAAAGACTCCCTTGGCGACCTCGGGCTTAAGCATAAGTTCCACAACTGAACCACTTATTAATTTACGTTCATTAAAGCCCGTTGGAATAAATCGCCCGTTGCTAGAGAGAAGTTCAAGTGTGAAATTTGCATCTGCTACGCCTGGCACAAATAGACGCAGGTAATGAGATGGCACTTTCTTTTTCACTAATTGCTGTGGGATACCAGTAATAACGAATTTTCTAGCTGGGGCTGAAATTGAATTAACTGAATCCCCGCCCAATTTCTGCAAACCAGTAACTCTCTCATCGATCAAGTAACTATTGATTCGCCCTGATCTAGCGACAACTTGGACTACGATCTTTGAATCTCCTGGTGCTAAGGAATCTAGCTTTACTGCCGCGCTCGAGTTTGCCTTCAATGAAATCGTTTTTACTGCTTGTTCGCCATTTTCGCTCCACGTGAAAATATCGGCAATCGAAACACTTAATCCGCTATTAACAATATAGATAACACCTTTGCTACTCACATCAGAAGTTCCGCCAACAAACCATTGCGAGGTAGCAGGCGCAGTACAGAGAACTGAACCTGCCCAAACTCCGGTACGACTCTGGAAAGTCACTGGAGTAAGGCCTTCAGATTGCAGCAATATCGGATCGCTAACGCTGGAATAACGAAGAGTTTTAATCTCTACTAACTTCGTACCCTTATTTCCAATTCGATAAAACGGTGTTTTCTTTGATGAAACTGAAGTAACTGTCGTAACTCCCGCTGGATTTGGTGGGCAAACCACCGCAGGAAACGACTCTGAGTATTGGCGCGAACTAGAGTTTGTATCTAACAAATTAGAAGCAAACAAAACCGCGACGATGAATGCAGTTAAGACAGCACCTTTTTTAAACTTCATGAGAGCTCCATCTCTGAGATCTCACGCTTTCGGCGCCCGGCAGGAAGCGCCAGGATTATTAGAACTACCCAAGATATAAACTGCAAACTAATCGCACCTCGACGCACTGTTCCATCATGAATCAGCGTAAACTCGCCTGCTTCAATTACTTCGAACTGCGGTAATCCTGCTTCATTCTCGCTGCGCTCTAGCTTCAAGCCATTTTGCAGAATTTGCCAGCCTAGGTCGTAGTTTTCGGTCAAGGTAATTACGCCAGGGCCAGGAACACTAGTCGTCACGCCAATACCGCCACTGGCAAGCAGAGTTACTTCACCTTTTACATTTGTATAGATTAACCTGCCAGTCGGATTACTCACTTTCCACACGATGCCATCTGTAGTTGCTGATGTGCGTACGAAACCGCCAAGTGCATCAATGGTTCGAACCACATCTTTATCGATCGGATTCTTAGCAAATAGATATTTGATTCCAAAATCAGCAAAAGTTTTACTGGTAGTCAAGCCGCTTCCGTCGGCTAGTTCAATGACTGCCTTTGCAATCGCTGGATCTTGAATCGGAGCAACATCTGGTTCGCCAAGTGAGATGTCTGACCCGCGTGAAATATAGAAGGCAAGTGAGGTGATTTCTCGATTAGTAATTTGACGAAGAACCAGAGTTTTTGCATCTGTCTCAACACCGAGGTACTCCGGCAGTACATTTTCATTTTTGGTGTGCACCGGCGAAGACGATGCTTGGGAAACATTCCAAGAAAGTGCGGTCACCGAATATGCCAAAGTGATAAGCAGCAGACAAGCAGATAAAATGTGGCGATAGTTAATGTTTGTTGCAATTAAGTAATCTCGTAAGTCATTAAGAATTATGGCTCCGACTGTAACGGCTGCCAAAGTTGCTACTGCTAAGAAAACTCCAACCCAAAGTTGTGTAGGCGCAATCGTGCCATTTCCGGTAATTGAGATTGCACTTAATGCAACGGAGAGCAGCAAGAACAACAATCCAATTTGTGCGACTTTACGCAATTGCGTACTAGCGAAGTAGGCAACGATCAGCACGAGCGTTAGCGGGCTGATAGCCCACCAAGGAAGTGCCCCTGGGCCGCCGGGATTTCCCAGGAATGCGAGATTTGGTCCGCCGCCACTTAACAGGATTCCGGGCTCATATAGAAAACGATTTGGATCAATTATTGCAACCAAAGACCAAGGTGCAGTAACGATCAAGGGCGTAACCAAAAGCGCTATTCGACGCTTTAACTTCTGGTCAAAAAGCTCTTTATCAAGATCGAGATTAAAGCTTCGCAGATCAACCCCGACGCCAACTGCTGTAACAACCAATACGGCTAGCCAAACCATTAACGTAAATGAGGTGGCAATTGAAATTAACAGAGCCACACCAAAAATCCGGCGCCATGAAATTCTTTCAAAGTTATCTAGCGAAGAAACATTAGAGACGATCCAAGGCAGGGTAATCAGAAGTATTAAGGTACCGAGCCGACCAGAGTTGACACTTGCAATCGCTACCGGACTAATTGCATAGAGCATGCTGGCCGAAACCCGTAACCAGGGATTTACGGTTACTAGTTTTAAGAACTTATACGCCGAGATTGCCATGAGGGCTGGTGCCAGAAAAATCAGGGCCGTGACCAAAACCGCCGGCTTACCAAAAAATAAAAGAGATAACAGCGAAAGTAAGGCAACCCAAGGGGGTGTCGGGGCAGAACTTCCCATGCTGACTTGATGCCAAGACTCAACATAACTTCGCCAAAGTGAACTAGTCCCGTGAGGAGTAGTTGCTAGCGCTCCGCCAATTAACGAACCGAATCGTGATCTAGAAGATAACAGGATGAAAACAAAGAGCGAGATTCCGAGAACAACATGGGGGCGCTTAAATACACTCCCCCAATTAACTACCTTTACTGGAGTTAGCAGGTCAGCATCCACATTGAATTCTTCGTCAATATTGTTATCAGTTGGTAGCTTGGCAAAAACTTGATTTCTAATTGACTCGAGAAAATTGTTGATGTCATTTCGATATTGAGTTAAACGAGGTGGAATGAAATCGGCGATCACTCTGGGTGGGAGTAAACGATGGATTCGGCGCTCCTTGCGGGCCGCTCGTAAGATTGCTGGTCGCAAGACAAGCGAAGCGATAGCCAAGATTTCATCACTGGCATAACCAGGCAGTTTCGCGATTAAGTAGCCGATAGATCTAATTGCAGCACCTGTTATCAACTGCAGAATCAACCAGGGCAATAGCCAAGCTGAAGAATTCGCCAATAAAACATAGGCTGAATTGCGGCGGTCTAGCAACAAAGGTCGATGCAAAAACGCACCTTCGACATCTACTGATCTACGTTCAGACGCTGCTGCTTGAGCATGAAAAGCAACCGAATCGGTAACCACAATAATTGAATGGCCGGCCATTCGCATTCGCCAACCGAAATCAACATCATCGCGAAAGAGCGCTAATTGCGGGTCAAAGCCACCCAACTCTTCGAAAACATCTCTTCTTATTAGAGCGCCAGCCGTGCTAACTGAGAGAACATCGCGAACTCCATCGTGCTGGCCTTGGTCATATTCATGATCTTCCATGCCAGTCCAACGAGTGCCGTTGTTGGTAATGCTGACGCCAACTTCAAGTAAGTGAGTGCGATCATGCCATCCCAATAATTTCGGTCCAGCCATTGCAACATTGGGGCGATCTAAAACTTCAGCCAATAATTTTTCTAACGCATCGGACTTAGGTGCGCAATCATCGTGGATAACCCAAATCCATTCATTTCGTTCGTCACTAGATTTAGGAAATTTTTCGACTGCTCGATAAACCGCATCACCGAAACCAGCATCACGAGGTAAAGAAAGAACTGGAATTTTTGCCGCCTTTAAAAGTGCAGCTGACTTATCTTTCGAGCCAGTATCAACTGCAACTATTTGGTTTACGCCACGCGTTTGTGAAGAAATCGCAGCAACGACTTCGGGCAACCAAACTGCGCCATCATGAGAAACAATTACAGCTGTGACGTAAAATGGATCAGTTATTTTTGTAGTCGCCATAATTTGTGGTGGCGTTTCTTTATTGGCTTCCTAATTAATCGAAATGAATCGATTAAGCAGGTCGACGCTTAAGTCGACGTCGCTCTCGCTCAGAGAGACCGCCCCAAATTCCAAATCGCTCATCGTGTGCGAGAGCGTATTCAAGACATTCGGCGCGAACATCGCAGGAGAGACAAACTCGTTTTGCTTCGCGAGTAGAGCCACCCTTTTCTGGAAAAAATGCTTCGGGATCTGTTTGTGCGCAAAGTGCACGCTCTTGCCAGGAAAGCTCAACGCTCTCACCACTGGCTAGCTGGATTACGGGACCTGAGGAGGAAGGGTTTTGTGCTGGACGAATCGGCATTAATAACTCTCCACATAAATAGTGGCCCTGCCCTGACGGCATGTGGCCTTCTCTTAGGTGAATTACACGCGTGTAAGTCCGTTAAGTCAAGCCCAACTGCCCGGAAAAGGGGCAAATAGGAAGTAAATTAAGCGTAAAAACTCAAGTAGTAGTTGAGGGTTTTTAAAGTTTTAAAGCAATGATTTCGCCACCGGCTAGGTAGGCACCTTTGGCTTTTGTATTTTCTGCAACCGTTGTATTTGCTTCGACAAAGACGCTTTCTAATACGGCGTTCTCAGAAATTGTTACACCATCTCTAACAATTGATGAAGCAATTTCTACATTTGCCCCGATAGTTACATTGTTCCCGATCGCGCTGCCACCAGAAATTTTTGCACTCGTCGAAATATTTGAATTCTTACCCACAATAAAATCATTGTTGCCAACATAATCTTGTGAACCTTTTAGTAAAGCTTTTGGCGTACCCATATCTAGCCAATATGAATCATCAACAAAAGCTTGCACAACTTTTCCGCGCTTTAGCAGATTCGGAAATACTTCGCGTTCAACGCTAACTACTTTGCCTAGTTCTATTTCCCGAATCACTTGTGGGTGAAAAACGTAGCAGCCAGCGTTAATCGTATTTGTAATTGGGTTCTCCATTTTTTCGAGAAAATCTGTTACTCGACCATTTTCATTAAATGGCACACAACCGTAAGGTCGAGCATCTTCAACGCTAACTAAGTGCAGAGTCACCGCAGCTGATGAAGATTGATGAAGTTTTATTTGGGC
>Ga0247844_1001246_pt1 | contig 48552 bp, 40 predicted proteins | sample LaCtaG_FD_192421 | JGI IMG/M metagenome (GOLD analysis project Ga0247844, IMG submission 192421) | Freshwater microbial communities from meromictic Lake La Cruz, Castile-La Mancha, Spain - LaCruzMarch201714.5m_1 | ecosystem: Environmental > Aquatic > Freshwater > Lake | place: Spain: Castile-La... | reverse complement strand
TGGGGCCCGAAACCGGGAGGGACTCGGATTTTTTCGAGGTGGCGATGGATGCCTTTTCGGCGGCGGGGTTTCATCAATACGAAATTTCGAACTACGCCAGACCGGGTCGCGAGTGCCTGCACAATCTCGCCTACTGGCGCGGGGAGGACTATGCGGGACTCGGGCCGAGCGCCTTCTCAACACGCGCCGGTTGGCGGCGGCGTAACATTGCGGATACGGCCCAATACACCCGGCGCATGCTCGCTGGCGAGGATCGCTTCGACTTCGTGGAACCGATCGACGCGGCGACTCGAAGAGTCGAGGAGATCGCCTTCGCCCTGCGCACAAGCGACGGCCTCGAGGAAAAGCTGTTCGCGGCCGCGCACGCCGACGCGTTGGCTAAAAACGGACTCGTGACCCGCCACAACGGGCGCATTTTCCTCACACGCGAAGGACGCTTGGTCGCAGACGAAATCGCCGCCGAGTTGATCTAGAGCCCGCTCAACCCGCAGCGGGGGCTCGGCGGGGAGTCATGACCGGGCCGCTTGTGCGGAGTTCCTGGAGCTTGACGCTCAGGAGGCGGAGGGCCTTGTTGACACCTTTGTATTGTTTGCCGTTTTTCAAGACCTGACCCTGTTGGACGAGGTTTTGAAGTTTTTCGTAGGCACGCAGGCGCAGCATCTCCTCTCCGCCGCCGGCGGCGTTGCGCGCACGGAGGGCCGAATGCACGAGCGGGAAGAGGGATTTGAATTCCAGAGGCTTCGATGCGAGCAGCGCAGCGACCAGCTCTTCAGTGACATTGTCGGGACCGCGGCGGGAGAACGAACTCATGCTGGATTTCATAGTTGCATTATAGCTCGGATTTTGGCAAAGGCCGCGATAATTCGCCGCGCGGCTGAAATTAAATCCCGCACCGTTGAATAAACGGAAGGGTGGTGAAGCTCCGCTTGAGGATGGGAGCCACCGGAGCACCGAGCCAGTGCGAGAGCACAGTGGCGTAAACATTGCGGAAATCCACCGTGTGCATGAGGTCGCCCTTGTGCAGTTGCGTAAGACTGGGGGCTTGGCCGTGGATGCCGGGTTGGACTTTTCCACCGATGACGAAGAGTGGTGCCGCAGCGCCATGGTCGGTGCCGGCACTCGTGTTCTCCGCCACACGGCGCCCGAATTCACTGAAGGTCATGAGCACGACGCGGTCGAAATTCCCTTGGGCTTTCAGGTCGGCGGTGAAGGCTCCAATCGAGGCATCAAGCTCGGCCATGAGTCGGTCATGCGAACCACTCTGGTTGCTGTGGGTATCGTAGCCTCCCTGGGCGACATAATAGACGCGGGTTGGCATGCCCCCGCCGATCAGGCGGGCGACGAGGTTGAGCGAGTTGGAGAGCTGCCCGGCGGGATACGAGGCGGCAGGCTTTGTGCGTTTTGTGATTTCGAGAACCTTGTCGGAACTCGCGACGGCATCCAATGTGGCGCGTTGCAGGAAGTCGAGAGCGTCACCCTGCGCGGCGGGGGTTCCCTGCAGCACACCGATGCTCCCGCCCTCCATCGCAGCGGCGTCCCTCTCGTTTATCGCACGGAAAAACTCATCGGCGGCCTCGGGGTCCGAGGTCTTCGAGAGGTCGAAGCGGAATTGCTCCGGCCGGGCAAAGGAAATGCCGCGTTGGTCTTGCGAGGCGAACGCTTGAGGTGTCTGGTTGCCGATGCTCACGCCGACGGTGGGATCCTCGCCTTGGCAGCAGGAATCGAAATAGCGTCCCAGCCACCCGTGGGACTCGGTTTTATGGGCATCCGAGGCGGTTTGCCAAATCTCGGTGGAGCGGAAGTGGGAGCGGTTCGGGTTCGGGTAGCCTACGCCCTGAACCACGGCGAGGTGTCCGTCGTCATGGAGGGATTTCAGGGCGGAGAGGTTCGGGTTGAGGCCGAAATGATCCGTCAGGCGGTGGGTGAGCTTCGCGGGAATCGCGATGCGGGGTCGGGCGCGGAAGTAGGCGTCGTCCGTGAAGGGGACAAGGGTGTTGAGACCGTCGTTGCCTCCGGCGAGTTGCAGCACGACGAGAATCTGCCCGTCCTTTCCTGTGGTGGTCTGGATCGGAGAGTCGGCAGCGATCGCATCCAGGGTGAAAAATGTGCGCTCGAGGAATGCAGGCACCGTCCATGAGATGGCCCCGCCGAGGATCGAGGTGCGGAGGAACTGGCGGCGGGTGTGGAGGGTGGGCTTCATGAGAGTTGGAACTCCGGCGTGCTGAGGAGGAGGTGGAGAAGATCGCGGCGGGCGGCGGGCGAGGTGCCGTTCCCGTCGAGGAAGGTTGTTGCTTTCGCGCGGAGGGCGGGGCTCATCGGCGATTGGAAAAGACGTTCGCCCAGCGCGTCGCAGAGGCTGGAGGGGGCGGCCCCGGGCGGAATAAGGGTGTCGATGTCGGGAGCTTGCAGGCGGCCGCCGGCGCCCCTGACGATCTGCCCGGCAAGGTTGTGGCGAAGGAGGAGTGTCGAGGAGCTTATCCAAGCGCGGCCGCCGTCCCAGCCTTTCACATTGGGTGGGGCGAAGAGTGTCTGCCCGAGTTCGGTGAGGACTTTGAGGGACACGGCCGCGGCGGGGAGGGGAATCTCCAGGATTTTGCAGGCCTGCACGAGCCACTGCACAGGGCTCTTGATCTGGCTGCGGACGATGACCGGAGCGTAGAACGCGCGACTGGTAAAAATGCGCCGCAGCAGATTTCCCGTGTGCAGGCCCGAGTCGCGATACGCATCGGCCAGGGTGTCGAGAAGGCCCTGCGGGGGATTTTCCCCCGCGTAAAAGGTCCATAGTTTTTTTGAAATGAACTCCGCGCAACGCGGCTGCGAGACGATGATGTCCACAACCTCGTCGCCGTTGAAGCATCCCGTCCGACCAAGGAATGTTTTAACTCCCTTGTCGTGCCGACGGTGCGCCAGCTCAAAAGTGCCGGTTCGGGGATTGTAGCGGTGACCGGTGAAGGCGCGGGCTGCCTCGCGAACGTCCTCCTCGCTGTAGTGCCCTTCCCCCAGGGTGAAAAGTTCCATGAGCTCACGCGAAAAATTTTCGTTTGGCTTGCCCGTCTCGCTGGTCTGGAGGTCGAGGTAGCGGATCATGGCGGGGTCGCGCGTCATCTCTTTGGTCATCGGGCCGAATTCCCCGAGGGCATGTGCGCGCAGGGTTTCGTTTTGCTGGAGGAGGAGGAACGGGTCGCGCACCTTCTGAATGCTGGTGGCCCAATGGCCATGCCAGAAGAGCACGGCTTTCTCACGCGCCGGGTTGGGTGTGGAACGCATGCGTCGCAGCCACCAATCGCGGAGTTGCAGGGTTTGCCTCCGGGCGAGGGCCCGCACTTCCGCCCCATGGATTTGAGCCTTGGGGCCGGGAGTCGGCCTCTGCATCGGTGCGATTTCGGGAGCGGGGAAGAGATCGAAATCCTCGTCGGCGTCGAGCAATGCAGCGACAGCAGCACTATGGCCGAGGCAATGGAGGCGATGAATTTCGGCGGGGGACCCTCCGAAGCCGGCACGGTTCAACAAATGCGCTGCGGCAATCGGCGTCCACTCACGGGGTGGCAGTGGAGTCAGCATCTCCGATGGAACACTTCGCTTGCTAAAAAGTTGCGCGTGCCCCGTTCCATCACCCCACCCAGTCGAACCTCATCACCTGCTCCACATCCGGGTGCAGGCTCAGGTGGACCGGACAACTTTTCGCCGCACTCTCGAGCAGTGTGCGCTTTTCATGCGATGCCGGCAGCGGAATCGTGAAAACCACCGTCAGTTTCGCCATCCGCCGTGGAGGCTGCGCCGTCATTTCCTTGACCACCTTCACCGTCGTTTCTCCCAGATCGATCCCCTGCCGCCTTGCGGCGATTCCCATGATCGTGAGCATGCAAGTCCCCAGCGAGGTCGCCGCCAGATCGGTCGGCGAAAACGACTCCCCCTTGCCCTCGTTGTCCACCGGAGCATCGGTCATGAGCACCGTGCCCGAGGGCCCATGCTGCGCCTCGCACCGAAGGCCGCCTAAATACCGAATCGAAATCTCTACCATCCGGCAACCGTAAGCCATTTTGCGTAATTTTGTCGCGGGGAGATTTTGGCTGCGGGGATCGGACGGTTTTTACTCGAAATCCATCGCGCAATTGCAGATATGGAGCCATGCGTAAGCGGTTCCCCGGATCAGTTGTTATTTTCCTGCCCCTCCTCGTTCTGCTGAGAGCTGTCTTGGCCATGGACCCCGATCTCCCTCCAGCCTCCGGAATGCCCGCCGCGATCCAAAACCAACCCATCGTTGTCTCCACTTTTGAAAGCGTGGAGATGGAGCGCCTCCGCCTTGCCGAAGAAAACGTGAAGGCGGAGCGTGACGAAATCGATTTTCAAAAACAGGTTGCCACCCTCCAGAAAAAACTCGCCGAGGCCTCCGCCACCACCGTCCTTCCGGAGAGCATTCCTTCGGACTACCGGTCTTTTCTCAGCGCCAACGCAGGCCACATCGAGCGGGGCGAAGCCTACTACGCCGAGTTGAAATCTGTGCTCAACGCGCTCGTTCCCGACAGTCCTTATAAGACGCGCTCCGTGGAGGATTCCTCGAACGCGCGCCAAGCTTCGGAGAAACTTCTCAAGCTCTCCAGCTACCCGGAGGACGATGACATCTGCCGCAGCATCCGCGGCCATATTTCCTCCCTCGCCGGCGGTCGCGTGGACGATCACCGCCGCCAACTCGAACTCGGTCGTGAACTGAGGGACTTCAACGTGGAGCGCAAACGCCTCGAGTGGAATCTCAAGATGGCCTACAATGTCAACGCGCTCACCGGAGAAACCGGCACCCAGGACGAGCGCAATTTTCTCCGCCAGCAAATCGAGGATGTAAAAAAGGAGATCGCCCGGGTCGAGGACGAGAACAATTCCCTCTCCCACCGAGTCACCGCCGAGGTCCGCAAGCTGCAGTTCCAGCAGTTTATCGTCGAACTCGCCATTCAGCAGCGTTACATCCACGCGCTCATCGCCTGCGGGTTCTATCGGAATTCCTTCAAAGGCGCGGACCTCGCGCTCAGCAAGGAAGCCTATCCCGGCGGACGAGGCGGCAACGGGCCTGAAGCCGCTCCCGAATCGCCGCAGCCACCCACCGGCGGCGTGCCCGCAGAAATTCCTGTCATCTCCACGATCACCGGCATGGAGGTCTTCCTCCTCAACCGCATTCGCGACTCCGTGAAGGACCGCGAGTCGATTGACAACATGCTTCGCGAAAACCAGGTCGCCGCGGCCGAGTCGCTCGTTCGCAAAATGATTCTCACCGCAAAATACCAACCCGAGTTACAAACCATCCCTTACGCCAGTCGTCAGAAAATCCTCCAAGGCGGCCAATCCATGCGCCGCCTTGCCGATGCCGTCAACGCCCGCGACTACGCCGAAATCCAGCGTCTCGTCGCCGAACTGAAATCCCAAGGTGCCGACACCGGACTCTCCGATCTCAAAGTCTTCGCCTCAGAGCATCCTCGCAAGGCCATGCACTGGGCACGCCAAGCTGAACTCGCCATGAAGGCGGGTGATCTAAAATCTATGCATTCGCTCATGGAGATGGCCGTCGGTCGCGCTCCACTCGATCCCGATGTCGCCCAAAAAATTGAGGATATCCAAAAAAATGCCGTCGGCGACCAAGGGCTTCTCGAGGAATTAAAGCGCCTCGTCGCCGCAGGCGACTACCGCGCCGCCTTCGATCGCATGAACGAATTCGCCCCCCTTGCGCAGGGCGCGAACTCCGATCCCAAGCTCAAGAACGATTACGAGGCCCTTCTCGAACGGGAAAAAAATCTCCGCGCCTCGCTGGAAAAATCCGACTCCCTCGAACGCCGCGGCGCCGCCCCCGAGGCTTGGCTCGAACTCGAAATCCTCCCGGATCCCATCGCCAACGATCCCCGCGTTCTCGAGCGCAAAAATCGCCTCGCCGGACAATGCCCCGGATTCGTTGGAGCGCACACCAAGGCCGTCGGGCACGAACGCGCCAACCGCCCCGCCAAGGCTCTCGCGTGGTATCTCAACGCCCTCGCCGAATCGCCTGGGAACGAAGCGATCACCGCGAAAATTCAAACCCTCGGCGGCAACCTTCTCGAAAACTGAATCCCATGGCCCGAAGCAAAAAACCCTTCCTCCAAAAACAAAAACTCCTCCTCGCCGGGGCCGCTCTCCTCGTCGTGATCGGAGGGGCCGCATTTCTCGGACTCGCGCCCTTACGCCAATTTTCCGGCCTCGCCGCCTTCCCTGTGGAGGGATACCTCGAGGGCAATGGGCTTTTCAGCCAAGAGGATTTTCTTATCAACGGCACCGTGGAGAATGTCCTCCTCCGTTCCGGGGGCGGGAATCGCTTCCTCGTTTCCATCCGCCCCGGCGATACCGGTCAGCTCCTGCCCGTCCTTGTCGAATCAGGAAAAAAGCCGATCCAGCGCGAACAGCGCCTCGTCATGAAAGTCCATGTCGCCGCCAACGGCGGCATCGTTTGCACGGACTACGACATCCGTTGATCGGAGAAGTTAAAGAGTGCTGACAGCATTCCCATCGATGGATTCCGTTTCGAATTGCAAGGCCCCCGAAACGAAGCCGAAGCATTCTTTGAGGCGTTTGATTTTTAGTGGGCAACCCCGCAGGGATTGAATTTATCGGATTCTGCGGGTGGTGGAGCCTAGGGGATTCGAACCCCTGACCTCCTCAATGCCATTGAGGCGCTCTACCAACTGAGCTAAGACCCCGTGTGAACGAGAACGGGAAAATGAACGAAACAGGCGGTGGGATCAAGCGGGAATCTTGGCAAGGCATGCGGCGCCGATAATTCCCGCCTCGTTTTGCATTTTTGCGGGTTGGATGAGCACGTCTGTTTTCGCCGTGAGGTAGGGGAGGAATTTATCGGCCTTCCTGCTGATGCCCCCGCCGATGATGAAGAGTTCGGGGGAGAAGAGGCGTTCGAGGGACTCGAGGTATTCGCTCACGATGCGGGCCCATTTTTTGAACGACATGGATTTGGCTTCGCGGACGCGTTCGGAGCATCGGCGCTCGGCGTCCTTTCCCCGTAGTTGGAGGTGGCCGAATTCGGAATTGGGCAGAAGCACGCCGTCACAGAAGATCGCGGAGCCGATGCCTGTGCCGAATGTGAGCATGATGACCACGCCCTGGCGCCCTCTTCCAGAGCCGAAGCGCATCTCCGCCATGCCGGCGGCATCGGCATCGTTCACGACGGTGACTTGCCCGCGGAGGTGGTGGTGGAAAAGTTGGGAGGCATCGACCTGCAGCCAGGATTGATCGACATTCGACGCCGAGTGGATGACGCCTTTTTTGACAATGGCGGGGAAGGTGACTCCGGCCGGGCCTTGGTATTTGAAGTGTGCGGCGATTTGCTCCACGACATCAGCGACCGCGTTGGGGCGGGCAGGTTGGGGGGTGGGGAGGCGGAAGCGCTCGGCTTCGAGTTCGCCGGTCTCCACATTGACTGGAGCGCCTTTGATGCCTGTGCCGCCGATATCGATTCCGAGAATGGTCATGGAGTTGCCGCGGTTGAAGGTTGCATGCCTCTTCTCGCCTGCGGGCGGGTTCGCGTCAAGCAGGGCGGCAGCACGGGTCCGCCGGCGGCTTTACTTCCGGTTGGAAATAGATACATAGATTTTCCGTATGCGTGTCCCGTTCTCTCCGGTCCTCCCTGTGCTTTTCCTGACGCTTGGCGTCGCTTGGCTCGAAGCCCAGGATGCCTCGAAAAATCTGATCAGCAACGGCGGGTTCGAGCGCTCGATCCGCTTGCAGAATCCTTGGGAGGGGTTGACAAGCGCCGGGATTCTCCAAGGGAGCACCGAGGAGGCCCCGGTGTTGACGCAGAGCGGTTCGATCAGCCCGAGCAAAATGCCAATCTCAGTGAGTGCCGGGGACCTGAACGGCGACGGGTTGCCCGACATCGCGGCGATGGACGGCAACGGCTACCTGCGGGTTTATTTCAACATCGGCACGAAGACCGAGGCGAAGTTTGGCAAGCCCGAGTTCGCCTCGCTTCTTCTCAATCCCAAACCCCTCATGGAGCCCGTGAAGCAGGCGATCAAGGAGGAGTTGGACAAGCGTTCGGTCCAGCGGATTCACTTGGCCGATATTTCAAAATCCGGAAAGCTCGATCTCTTGATCGGCACTTATGGCGGGCAGTTGTTTTTTGTTCCGAATACCGGGAGCACGATGAAGCCGGATTTCCGCACTCCCTCGCGGCTGGAGTCTTCGCAGATTCCGACAGGCAAGAACGCCTGGGGAAACGTATTTTCGCCCTTTGCGTTGGACTGGAATGGTGATGGGCGCATGGACATTTTGGTTGGCGAGGGTTCCTACTCGGCCAACAGTATCCACCTCCTCGCAGGCAAAAAAGCAGGCGTGCCCGCCTTCGATGATGCTGACCGAAGTGTCTTGGCATACGGCATGGGGCTTGAGCAGTTAGTCCCATGCGTGGTGGATTACAACGGCGATGGAAAGAAGGATCTTCTTGTTGTCGAGAGGGGCGGGAAGGTTGCTGTCTATCTGAATCCCGGAAAGCCCTTGGCTCCCGGCGAGACGTTGCCGTTTGATTCCTTTATCACGGTCGACGGAGCCGCGCCCGCCGGTGTCACGGACAAGACAAAGGATCCTCTTGAGCAGATCAAGGCCACCAACCTTCTGAACGCGGGCGGGGCCTCCACGATTTCCGCCGGCGACTTCAATGGCGACGGGCTTTTCGACCTCTTGTTTGGAAAACGCTCGGGTCGCGTGGCGTTGGCCTTGAACAAAGGCTCCGCAACCGCTCCGAACTTTGCTCAACCGGTGGATATCAAATCCCCGATTCTCGGTCAGGATTTGCTCACTCCCAGCAGTTGGACGACGGATGCCGGGCTCGAGCGGGGAAACTTCAACGGGTATGTCTCCGTGGTCAAGGCGGGTGATGCGGGGGCGGCGCAAGGGACGGAGGCCTCTCCGGAGGGAAAAGCTTTTCTGAAGGCGGGCTACACGAAAGCCTCGACGACCTTATTGGCGCCCCCCGTATATCCGAAGCCCGGCACCCGTGATGAGAAGGGGATAATTTTTACGCCCAATCGTTTCATTGTGTCTCAGGTCTTGCCACAGCCCCTCAAGGTTGGAAAAACCTATATCCTCACTTTCAAGGTGCGCGGGGCCCAGGTCTCCGATGGCGTCGCGGAATTGACGTTCAGCGGTTACAAAAAACTTGGGGAAGACAAGTTGGTGCGCGGCGAGCGCGGCGCGGTCTCGAAGCAACTCAACGAACTCAAGGAATCCAAATTCGAATCGACCACATTCAGTGCCGGGGCGAATTGGAGCGAGGTGAAGAAAGAATTCGCCATCAAGTTTGAAAACAAGGAACTCAATGACACCCAAGACACAAAAGCTGCGGACTTGAGATTGTCGTTCCTGCTCTCGCCTGGCACCGGAGAGGTCGCTTTCGACGACTTCAAGCTTGTCGAAAAACTCTAAGCCGCCAGGCGGGCGAGTGTGCGTGCCAGGACTTCCACACCTTTCTCGATGTGCTGGGGACTGGAAAACTCGTCGGGACGGTGGCTCCAACCGCCTCGGCAAGGGATAAAAATCATCACGATCGGGGCGAGGATAGCCATGAAGAGGGAGTCGTGGTAGGCGCGACTGACCATTCGGCGATGGGTCGCTCCGGCCTCCTTGGCAGCCTGCTCGGCTGTCTCCACAAGGCGAGGGTCGCAGGTCGCGGGCGGATCTGAATTGATGGTGGTGATGGTGTGGGCGAGCCTGCGGCGGTTGGCGATGGTCAGGATTTCCTCACGCAGGGTCTCTTCGATGGACTGACGGGCAGCGAAGTCGGTGTCGCGGATGTCGATTTCCAGCAGGGCTTCGTAAGGCACGGAGTTGATCGCGCCGGGTTTGATTTTGAAAATGCCGGTGGTGCCGACGCCATCTGGCGAGCCGAGGGATGTGACGAGGCGTTCGACGGCGAGGGCGATCTCGGCGGCTCCGAGGGAGGCATCGCGGCGGGCTGGCATGAGCACAGCGCCTGCATGACCGCCCTCGCCCTCTAGGAGGACGCGCAACGCGGCTGGGGCGGCGATTTTTTCCACGATTCCGATATCGAGATTTTCGTTTTCAAGGATGGGCCCCTGCTCGATGTGGAGTTCCACGAATGCGTCGTAGTGGCCGGGTTGGAGAAGGGTGCTCGAGACCGGCTCGCTGCCAAAGCCCGCGGCATCCCGGAGTTCGTCGAGCGAGTGTCCATCACTGTCGCGGAGAGAGGCGGCCTTTTCTACGGTGAGGCTTCCGCTCATCAGGCGGCTGCCGAGGCACCCGAGGCCGAAGCGTGTTGGCTCTTCGGAAGTGAAAACGATGATCTCGATCGAGGCTCTGGGTTGGAATCCTGCGGATTGGAGGGCGCGGACGGCTTCCAGCGCACCGAGGACGCCGAGAACGCCATCGTATTTGCCGGCGTTGGGGATCGCGTCGATATGGGATCCTGTGGCCACGGGTTTGCGCGAGGGGTCTGCTCCCTCCCAGCGGGCGAACGTGTTGCCGACCGCGTCGGTGCGGACTTTCAGGCCCGATTCGGCGAAGAGGTTGGCAAGCATTCGACGGGCCCGGCGGTCTTCCTCGGAATACACGATCCGCGTTACTGCGGGCGGGGGCGTTTCGGAGAGGAGTGCGAGATCGTTGATTTCGGTGCCAAGACGTTGGGTGTCGACGGGGAGCTTCATGGAAGGACGGGCAGGCGATTGACGTTTTTGTAGTAAAGATAGCTCGCTGGCTCGTCGCCCATGGCGACAAACCACTGCGGGCAATAGGGAGCCATCCAAATCACATCGCCGGCACGCACGGGATACCAGTCGTTTTCCATACGGTAGACGCCTTGGCCTGTGAGAATGAGCATGCCGTGTTCCATGATGTGGGTCTCTACGAAGGGCAGGGTTGCGCCGGGACGGTAGGTGAAGACATTTACAGCCATGTCGAATGCGGGGTCGTCGGGGAGAAGAGTTTGGAGCATCGCCCCCGCATTTCCCAGGAACGGTGTGGCGGCATGGTCGCGCTCGTGACCGGTTCGGGCGGTTGGAGTCTCGAAGCCCTCGAGTGGCTCGAAGCGTTTTTCAAAAATCGCGGCCTCGGCAGGTGATGTCGCGGCGAGGGTGTCGGAGCCTCCGGGCGGGATGTAGATGTAGGAGCCGGCCATGTGGTCTCGCTGGTTTTGAGAGGTCGCCGTGCCTTTCGTGAAAAAAACAAAGCGCTCGACGTCCGGTCGCCCTGGCAGGGGGAGCCGCCCTCCTGTCTCCCAGCGGATTGTGGCCTGGGTGAGGCCCGCTCCCATCGCGGGCGTGATATGGAAAATCGCGGTCACTCCGGTTGCTCCCGGCCACATCGACGGCACAAAGCCATCCGAGGTGATAAGAGCATGGCGAGGCTTCAGGCTGGTGCGGGTGGTTCCAAAAACAGGCGCGTGGTGGCGGGTGTCGAGAGGGTTGTTCATGGTGTGTTGGAAAAGGCATGGGCGACCTCGAGGCCAGCGGTCGGGCCGGAATCTGTCCCTGATTGGAAGGCCACGCGTCCGCGCAGAAGGACAGTGTGCACCTCAAGCGTGGCTAATCTTCCGATGTAGGGGCTGATCCTGTGGCGGGTGAAAAGGTCGCTTTCCCTGATGGGGCGCGGTTCTGTGGGGCGCAGCAGAACGATGTCCGCATCCGCGCCCACGGCGATGCGGCCTTTGTTGGGGATGCCGAACCGGCGCGCGGTGGCGGTGGATGTGAGTTCGGCGAGGTGGCTGACACCAAATCCACGTTCCAGCGCGGCCTGCCAGAAGAGAGTCATGGAATGCTGGCATCCTGAAATGCCGCCCCAGATTTTGAAAAAGTCGGAGCCTGTCTTCGCATCCGGTGGGGCGGGGGAGTGGTCGGAGCCGATGGTGTGGATGCGGCCCTGCGCGAGAAGTTGCCAGAGGCGCTCGCGGGTTGCCGGCGGGCGCAGCGGTGGCGCGCACTTGGCCAAGGCACCCCGGGTCTCCATCGCGGATTCATCGAGCAGCAGATAATGAGGGCATGTTTCGCAGGTCGCATCCACCCCGCGTCCACGGGCCTCGTGGATCAGGTCGACGGCGGCGGGTGCGCTTACGTGAACGATGTGGAGTCGGCATCCGGTCTCCGCGGCAATCTCCAACGCGCTCTGGACGGCTGCGACCTCGACGGATTCGGGGCGTGTGGCGGCATAATCGCGCCAGGAGGTTCCGCCGGCCGAACCCAGGGCCTCTGCGACGCGCCGAAGTTCCGCGGGACTCTCCGCATGGAGGGCCAGCACGATGCCGACTTGCGCGCAGATTTTTGCCGCTTCGCGCAGGGTCTCCGTGTCGGTCGCTGGAAAATCGGAAAGCCCGCTGTCGCAAAGAAAGGCTTTGATGCCGATGGCACCGTGCTTTGCCATCCCCGGAATTTGATCCGCATTGCCGGGGACGAGTCCCCCCCAGAGCGCGAAGTCGATGCGGGACTTTGCGCGGGCCACGGTGCGCTTGCGCTCGAGTTCGACGGCATTGAGGACCGGGGGGGAGCTGTTGAGCGGCATGTCGAAAAACGTGGTTGTTCCTCCCGCCACGAGTGCGTGTGTGCCTGTCTGGAATCCCTCCCAGTCGGCGCGGCCGGGCTCGTTGAGGTGAACATGGGCGTCGATGAAGCCGGGTGCGACGATGCATCCCGTGGCGTCGATTTCCCTCACAGCCGTGCCCGCGTGGTTCGCTGTGATCATGAGGATGCGGCCATCCCTCACGACGACATCGCGGGGGCTGTCGGGAGACTCCGGAAGGCTTGCGTTGCGAAGGATGAGGTCGGCTTGCGTCATTTCATTTTTTCCGCAAGGAGGCGGATGGCTGTGGCAAGGGCTTTAACAGTGGCTGATACGTCAGCTGGCGAGACCGATTCGTCGGGGTGGTGACTCACTCCGCCCTTGCAGCGGACGAAGAGCATTCCCACAGGAGCGATCCGGGAGAGGGCCACGGCATCGTGGCCTGCTCCGCTGCACAGCTCGGGAACGGATTTTTGCGAGGTGGCGGCGGCATCCGCAAGCAGGGCCATCTGGGAGGGGGCGCAGACTGTGGCGGGATTCTCCTGGACAATGTCCCATTGGAGCGTGAGACCGCGATCGACGGCGGTTTTTTGAGCTTTGGTTTTGAGGGTCGTCTGGGCCTGGCGCCGAGACTCATCCAGGAGGTGCCTGAGGTCCAGGGTGAGGGTCGCCGCTGCGGGAACAACATTGGATCCAGGTTCGGTGATTTCGAGGCAGCCCACGGTGCCGACCAGACCCTCGGTCTCGCGAGCGAGTGTCTCGACGGCGAGGACGAACTCGGCGGCCCCTGCGAGGGCGTCGTGGCGGAGGTTCATCGGGCATGTGCCAGCATGAGCGGCGCAACCTTTGAATTGAATGCGGGCACGGGTCTGGCCGGCGATTCCCGTGACGACGGCCAACGGCACATCGAGGGCCTCCAGAACGGGGCCCTGCTCGATATGCGCCTCCCAATAGGCGATGAGATTTCCTTTTTTGTAGCGTGGCTCGGGTTGGTGGGAGCGCGGGGAGATGAGGGAGGCCAGGGTTTGGCCTTTGGCATCGGTGCGTTTGAGATCGGCTGGCAGGATGCCGCCTGCGGCGGCGCGGCTGCCAAGGTAGGTGGTTTGGAAGCGGGTTCCCTCCTCGTCGGAAAATGCCGCGATCTCGATGGCGAACGGGAGGCGTTTGATTTCATCCCACGAAAAGGATTCGATCGCTCCCAGAGCGGTGAGGATGCCGAGTGCCCCGTCGTATTTTCCTGCGTTCGGAACGGTGTCGAAGTGTGAACCGATGACGAGGAGCGGCATGGAATGGGGGTGGGGAGTCCTGGCAAAAAGATTGCCCCAGTCGTCGGCGGTCACAGTGAGGCGAGCCCCGCGCAGCCATTCCCCGATGCGGGTCGAGGCGGTGGCCATGCCGGTTCCGCCGAAGAGGCGGGTGAGGCGGCCGGGCTCGTCGCTAATCCCGCCAAGTGTTTGCAGGCGGTCCCATGTGAGCATCGAGTTCAACTTCCGCGATAGGTGGAGTAGGCCCAAGGGGAGCAGAGAAGAGGGACGTGATACCCGGCATCGTCCGCGGCGACGCCGAAGCGGATGGGAACCTCGTTGAGAAAGGCGGGGTCACCGACGGGCACGCCACAGGCGCGGAAGTATGCGGCCACATGGAAAACCAGCTCGTAGGAGCCGGATTCCAGGGTTTCGCCGGTGAGGAGGGGCGCGTCGGTGCGGCCATCGGCATTGGTGCGGGTCTCGGCGAGGCGATGCGGGGTGGGACCGCCCAAGCGCCAGAGTTCGATTTTCATGCCCGCCGCTGGTCGGCCTTGGGCGGTGTCGAGAACGTGTGTGGAAAGTTTTCGCATGGGTTATTCGGTCACAAGATCATTGAGTCGCAGCGCGGCGATCTTCTGGATTTGCGTCCAGGCTTCGGCGACTTCCTCCTCGCGCGGGTGGGTGAGTCGTTTTTTGATGGCATTGAAAATGGTGCTGATGGAATTGAGTCGCGCGCAGATCACAAATGGAAAGTCGAAGCGCGCGGCGTAGTCGGCATTGAGGGCCCGCAGTTGCTCAAGCTCACTCTCCGCGATCGCGAAGAGGCCGGTTCCGCCTTGTTCGCGGAACGATTCCGGCGTGAGGGCGGCGCGCTCCTCCAGCCTCGCGCCGAGGTCGGGGTGGGCTTGGATGAGGGTGATCAGTTTTTCCTCTCCCGCGTCTTCGACCACTTGGGCCATCGCGGCAAGCAATGCGTCGCGGGAGGCGAATGGGCGTTTTTGCCAGGCCTGCTCCGGCACCCAGGGTGACTTCTCAAAAAGCGCGCCAAGGAGCTGGATGAATTGTGCTTGAGGTAAGGGGTTGATCTCCTCGATCCGCAGGAGTCGGGTTTCTGGCATACTCGAAAGTAAAGCTGGAACAGACGCGGCGCGAAATGAGAATTTCTCAAATCCCATGGACGCCGCAATTTGGAACAAACTCTCGCTTCTGGAGGAAACGCGCACTCCGCATGTGCTTGTTGTGCTCACAGAGGTGAGGGGAAGCGCGCCGCAGGATGTCGGCGCCAAGATGCTGGTGACCCGCGAGGGTGCCGTGTTGGGAACTGTCGGGGGCGGTAAGGTCGAGGCCGCCGCCATACGTCATGCGGCGGGCCTGCTCGGCGTCAACGAGTCCACACGTGTCGAGACTGTGGAGTGGAATTTGCAAAGGGACATCGGGATGACCTGTGGCGGCGCGGTGGTGTTCCTTTTCCATGCGCGCAATTTTTCGAGCTGGAGCATTGCGATTTTCGGTGCCGGGCATGTCGTGCAGGCTCTTGCGCCATTGTTGGTGCCGTTGGAGGCGCGGGTGTTGATTTTTGACACCAGAGCCGAGTGGATCGCGAGGCTTCCGAAGAGACCGGGGTTCGAGGCGCATTGCTGTCCGGATCCGGCAGCTGAGGTCGATGCCCTGCCCGCAGGGAGTTTCCTGCTCGCCATCACACAAGGTCACGCCACGGATGTGCCGATTCTGGCGTGCGCGTTTCGGCGCGGCGTTTTTCCGTTTATCGGATGCATTGGAAGTGAAGTGAAGGCCGCGCGCCTCCGCAGGGATCTGGAGGCGCTCGGGATTCCCGGCGGGACAGTCCGCGCACTGCGCTGTCCGCTTGGCCTGCCCATCGGCACCAATGCGCCGCACGAAATCGCCATTAGCATCGCAGCGCAGTTGCTGGAGGTGAGGGATGCCGTGGCGGGCAGGTAAAACTCAAGCGGTCGGACGTCCGCCAAAAATTGCCGATCCCACGCGCACGAGTGTTGCGCCTTCCGCGATGCCTTGCTCAAAATCTCCGCTCATGCCCATGGAAAGCTCTTTGAGCGGTTGGCCGGTCGAGGCCGAGAGTTCGTCGCGCAAGGCCCGCAAGCGGGCGAAGTAGGGCCGGGTCGACTCGGGGTCGCCGCTGTGTGGAGCCATGGTCATGAGGCCCTCCAGACGAAGGAAGGGGAGGGCAAGAAGCGCCTCGATGTCTCCGCCCAGGGCCTGGGGATCAAAGCCGAACTTGCTTTTCTCTCCGGAGACGTTCACCTCCAAGAGCACATTGGCAGTGAGGCCGAGTTCGCCCGCGATGCGGCTCATCTGGAGGGCGAGGTTTGTATTGTCCACGCCATGGAACAGGGAGAAACGAGCAATCGCCTTCCGGATTTTGTTGGTCTGGAGGTGGCCGATAAAGTGCCACTCCAGAGTATCCGGAAGCTCGTCCAATTTCGGCAAAGCCTCCTGCACCCGGCTTTCGCCAAAAACACGTTGCCCCGCCTGCAGGGCGTCCAGGATGGCCGGGGCCGGGTAGGTTTTCGAAACCGCAACCAGCTTGATGCCGGAAGGGTTGCGTCCGTGTTTATCGGCAGCGGAGGCGATGCGATGGTGGATGGCGGCGAGGTTTTCGGAGATGGAACAACTCATATTCGATCTATTAAAATAACGGTGCGGTCGATGGTCTGCGAAGACATTCGCATCCCGAGCGCCCGCGCGAATCTGCTTTTCCTCTGGAGGTCGGCGGGTAGATTCGGCGCTCTTATGGAGACAACTTTGATTTTGCTGAAACCCGATTGCATCACTGGACACAAGGCCGGTGAGGTTTTGAAACGTTTCGAGGATGCGGGATTTCAGATCCGCGGGTGCAAGATGTTTCATGCCGATGCGAGCCTGTTGCGCGAGCACTACGCTCACATCGCTATGAAGCCTTTCTTCCCCGAGGTGGAAAAATTCATGGGTGCGACGCCTGTCATCGCCCTCGCGCTTGCGGCGGAGAATGCGGTGGATCGTGTTCGCGAGCTTCTGGGGCCAACGGATTCCACCAAGGCGGCGAAGGGAACGATTCGCGGGGATTTTGGAACGACCATGATGAAGAACATCGCCCACGCCTCCGACAGTGTGGGGAATGCACAGGTTGAGTTGGAGAGGTTCTTCAGACCTGAAGAGCTTTTCGAGTATTCGATGACTTTGGCGGACTAAAGGAACCGCGCCCTCTGCGGTCTGGGCCTTGCTGGGGCTCAGGCCTCTCCGGCGCTTTGCACGGAGCGCAGGCTCACGTCGCCGATCTCCAAATCGAGGGCCTTGGCGGCGGTGCGGAGGAAGCCCTCTGTGGCGTCAGTGAGGGCCACATCGAGCCTGCCAAGACGCTCTCGCGGGGCCGAGAGTCCATTTTTCTCCAAGAGGGATTTTACCGCCAGGGCGCAGTTCTCGGCAGAGTCCACAAGCGAAACGCCTGGGCCCGCGATGCGTGCTATGGCAGCGCGCAGCAAGGGATAATGGGTGCAGCCGAGGACGAGCGTGTCGATGTTGGCCTCGAGAAGCGGAGCCAAGTAGCGGCCCAGCATTTGGTCGGTGACCTCGTCGTCGAACTGGCCTTCCTCGATGAGCGGGACCAACAGTGGACAGGCGGCACTGATCACGCGGACTTCGGGGGCGAGGTTTGTGATGGCGTGTTCGTAGGCGCCGCTGGAAATAGTGGCCCGGGTGCCGATGACTCCGACGATCTTGTTTTTTGTGGAGGCGACGGCCGCGCGTGCTCCCGGGGCGACGACTCCCTGCACGGGGACTTTGAAGATTTCCTGCATACGGGGCACAGCCAGGGCAGAAGCGGTGTTGCAGGCCACGACGAGAATCTTCGCCCTCTCGGCGAGGAGAAGCCCGCCGATCTCGATGCTGTAGCGCTCGACGGTGCGGCGGCTCTTGCCTCCATAGGGCACGCGGGCGGTGTCGCCCAGATAGAAGATATTCTCCGCGGGGAGGAGGCTCTGGAGCGCGGCAGCCACGGTCAGTCCACCGATGCCGGAATCAAAAACGCCGATGGGGTCGTGGGATCTGTCAGTTGGCATGTGCGCTGGGTTGGTTTGTTTCGGCCTTCTTTTTCTTGAGGGCTTCGGCTGTGCGTTGCACGGCCTCGTTGAGCGAGGGGTTAACACCTGTCGGGGAAATGTAGCGACGCAAGTCGGGGATGGAGGATTTATCCGTGGCGGAGGCAACGGCGGATGGAGGCGGGTAGTTGAGTTTGCCCGTGATGGCGCTGCGGTAGCGGCCCACGCCCTCGAGGATCGCTTGGGCGAAGGCATCGCGGAACGACGAGGAGGCGATGAGTTTTCCATCGACAGGATGGTTCATGAAGCCTCCTTCGAGGAGGACGCCGGGAATCCGGATATTGCGAATCACGGAGAAGCGCGCGCGTTTGATGCCCCGGTCGTAGAGGCGCATGTGGCGGAGCATGGAGGAGTGCAGGGCCGAGGCGAGGGCGATGTTTTCTGGGTCGCGCGCGTGGCCGGGATGTTGTTTAAGGTCGCTGTAGCTGAAGTTTTCCTCATCCATCGAGGGGACTCCCCGAGGGGCGAGGGCGAAGGTCTCGATGCCCGAGGCTCCTCCCGTCGCGCTTTTGTTGAAGTGGACACTTACGAAGAGTGCGTTCGGGAAGTTGTTGGCGAAGACTGCCCGTTGCTCGAGGGGTATGAATACATCGCGCGAGCGCGTGAGCTTGACGGTGTAGCCGTTTTTCTCGAGGAGCTTCTTTGCCCTCAAAACCACGTCTAGGGCGGCCTCCTTCTCGATGCCCCGTTGCCCTTTTGCGCCGCTGTCATGGCCCCCGTGGCCGGCGTCCAGCACCACGGTGCGAATGGCGCTGGCGTTTTTGATGTGTCCGGGACGCATCACGGGTTCGATGATTTTTGTGACATCCATCGCGGAGATCAGGATCGACTTGCCTTTTTGAATGACCGGGAAGCAGAGGATGTATTTGACGTTGTTGATGTAGACTTCGCGTGTGCCCACCCTGCCGCGAACGGTTTTCGATCCGCCGGAGATGGTGAAGGCGGGGCCGTTTCGCACCGGTGGGCTGAGACGGTAAAATTTTGAGACGTCCTCGACGGGAACGTGGCGGCGTCCCTCATGCACGACCACATTCCATGTGGATGCGAGCGACTGGCTCGCGAGGCACAGAAGGAAAATCAAGCACAGGGTTCGGCGCACGACGCGTGAAGGTGCTGGCGGGAGCTCGCCCGCGCAAGGGGATTTTTTCACGCCCCGGCGCGAGGGCGCATGTGCGGGAAGAGAATCACATCTCGGATGCTCTCCACACCGGTGAGCATCATCACAAGGCGGTCGATGCCAATGCCAATGCCTCCTGCGGGCGGCATGCCGTATTCGAGTGCGGTGAGGAAGTCCTCGTCGAGCTTCTGGGTTTCGCCTCCGCTCTGGTGTTCGAGGCGCTCTCGTTGGACGTCGGGGTCGTTGAGTTCCGAATATCCGGGTGAGATTTCCTGACCGTTGATGACGAGTTCGTAAACATCGACAAGTGCGGGATTGGCCCTATTCAACTTGGCGAGGGGGACCAACTCCTTCGGGCAGTGGGTCACGAAAAGCGGATTCATCGTCTTCTCTTCGACGAGTTTTTCAAACACATGCTGGGTGACTTCAAAATCCTCGTGGCAATGGGTGACGTCGATGTGGTTTTCGATGCACCACTCTCGGCGCTGTGCGGAGGTTCGCTCATACCAATCCGGCACGACGCCGCGAATCAAATCCTCGTAGTCACTGCGGCGCCAGGGGCGGGTGAGGTTGATCGTCCGGAGGATGTTTCCCTCGGTGTCCTTGTGCTCGATGAGGAGCGTTCCGCAGACGGTTTGGGCGACGTGGCAGACCATTTCCTCCACGAGTTCGGCCATTTTCTCGAAGTCCGCATAGGCCCAGTAGGCCTCGAGCATGGTAAATTCCGGATTGTGGCGTCGGGAGATGCCCTCGTTGCGGAAGTTGCGGTTGAGTTCGAAAATTTTGGAGAATCCCCCGACGAGAAGGCGTTTCAAATAAAGTTCGGGAGCGATGCGCAGGAAAAGGTCCACTCCGAGTGCGTTGTGGTGTGTCTCGAACGGGGCGGCGGCCGCGCCTCCAGGGATGGCCTGCATCATGGGCGTCTCGACTTCGATGAATCCACGGTCTTCCAGGAAGCGGCGGATTTCCCGCACGATGGCGATGCGCTTTTTAAAAACCTCGAGTGATTCGGGGTTGGAGATCAGGTCAAGATAGCGTTGGCGGTATTTGATTTCGGTGTCCTGCACGCCGTGCCATTTGTCCGGCAGCGGGCGGAGCGACTTGGAGAGAACCGTGAACGAAGAGGCCTTGATGCTTGGTTCGCCGGTCTTGGTGGTGAATGCGTCGCCTTCAACGCCGAGAAAATCCCCGATGTCGAGTTGGTCGAAGAGGACCATCGCCTCGGTGCCGACTTCTTTCGAATTGATGTAGACCTGTATGCGGCCCGACTGGTCGGAGAGGTCGATGAAGTGGCTCTTGCCCATGTTGCGGTGGGCCGTGATGCGGCCGGCGGTGCGGACCGGTTGGCCTTCCGCGAAGGCGGCGCGGATTTCGCCCGGTGCTCCGGTGGTCTCGTAGGTTTGGCCAAACGGGTCGATGCCTGCAGCGCGAAGCGTGTCCAGTTTTTGCCTGCGAATGGCAAGCAGGTCGTTGTGGGATTGTTCTTCCATGTTGGGTTAATTCGGCCGACGGCTTCCTGCAGGGCTCAGGCCTGCGACTGGAAAAAGATCATGTAAAGGGCTGCGCCTGCCGCAAGAATGCCCACAGCTGCCGCGGCTGTGAGGATCGTGCCGGTGGGGTCTTTTTCCCGGACCCTCCGCGGGAGTGGTGAGGAACTCACAAAGTTCTCCGGACGCCGGCTTTCGCTTGCGGCCGTGGCGATGAGGGAGGCCGATTCGATGAGGGCTTGGTCGTTTCCCGTGCCTTGCGAGGTGAAGAGGCAGACGACGGATCCAAAGCGCAGTTCGTCGCCATGGTTCAGCACGGCGGTCTCGACTTTGCCGCCATTGAGGAATGTGCTGTTCGTGGAGCCGAGATCGCGCACAAAGAAGCTGTGGTTCTCGTAGATGATCTCCGCGTGGTGGCTGCTCACCGACGCATCGTCGATGTGGAGCGTATTTTCAGGCCGACGCCCAACGGTGGTTTTTTCCTCAGGAAGGTCGTGGGTGGTTTCGTTTCCTTGGGGGAAGAAAATCTGGAGCTTTGCCATGGCGAAAATTATTAGCCGCGTGCTTTCGAGGCGGCAACCTCTTTGGCGAACTCGGAGAAGAAGTAATCCGCATCATGCGGGCCGGGGCTGGCCTCTGGATGATACTGAACGCTGAATGCGCTGTGCTCCCTGTGGCGCAACCCGGCGACCGTGCCGTCGTTGAGATTCACATGCGTGATCTCCACTCCGGGCGGCAGGGAGTCTGGATCCACGGCATAGCCATGGTTCTGCGAGGTGATGGCGATTCGGCCCGTGCGGAGATCCTTCACGGGCTGATTGGCTCCGCGGTGGCCGAATTTCAGTTTGAATGTCCGGCCTCCCAGCGCAAGGGCCAGGATTTGGTGGCCGAGACAGATGCCAAAGAGAGGTTTTTTGCCGATGAGTCCGCGCACGGTTTCCCGCGCGTAGGCAAGGGTCTCTGGATCGCCGGGGCCGTTGGAGAGGAAGACGCCGTCTGTGCCCAGCGCGAGAACCTCCTCGGCTGTGGTCGTGGCGGGGAGGACGGTGACTTGGAATCCATTCCGGCGGAGCGAGCGCAGGATGTTATTTTTCATCCCAAAATCCAGTGCCGCGAGCGTGTGCGTGGTTGGCGGGAGGTCGGAGAAGGTATTGCCCTTCTCATCGGCATCGTCGGGTTCGCCTGCGCCGGAGCGGATCACCCATTCGCGGCTCAGTCGGTTTTGCGTGTCCCACTCGTGGCTGGATGTGGAGGTGACCTCGCTCACAAAATCCACCCCGGCGTAGGAGGCTCCGCGTGCCATCTCCACAGCCTTCGACTCCTCTGTGGTCTCAGTGGTGATGCAGGCCCGCATCGCGCCCCGCGTGCGCAGGTGCCGCGTGAGCGCCCGCGTGTCCACCCCCTGGATCCCAGGCACTCCGTGCTTTTTTAAATAGGTGCCCAGATCCATCTCTGCTCGCCAGTTGCTCACCACGGGGCTCAACTCCTCGATCACAAACCCGCGCACTTGCGGTGCGTCGCTCTCCACATCGAGTCCGTTGACGCCGTAATTTCCAATCTCGGGAAAAGTCATCGCGACAATCTGCCCGCGGTAGGAGGGGTCTGTAAGAATCTCCTGATATCCGCTCATCGATGTGTTGAAACAAATCTCGCCCGTCGCTGTCCCTTCCGCGCCAAAAGACTCGCCGCGAAAAACACGCCCATCCTCCAATGCCAACAATACAGTCATGCGCGGACAAATAGCACGTTGCCGCCCCGCGTGAAATCGATTTTGGTCCGCAAGGGCATCGTTTTTTCATCCAACCGCCGGGGCCGCCACGTGGTGCGGAGATGCGACGCTCTCGGGCGCGCATCGTTTTTAATCCCGTATCCGGTCTCTTGTTGCTAGGCCGGCGCGGGGGAGGGAAGCCCCCCGGAAGGGAATTCGGGTTTGATGCTTTCCGGTGGTTCGTGTGCGGAGTCGGTTGGCGGCGGCGGGAGTGGCGGCGGGGCGACTTCCATGACGGGGGGATTCTGCAGGCCGCCTGTTTCCAGGATTTCTTTGACGTGCGAGGCGTCGAGGGTTTCGTATTCGAGGAGGGCCTTGGCAAGGACCTCCACCGCCTGCCGACGTTCTTCGAGGACGACGCGGGCGCGCTCGTAGGCTTCGTCGATGATGCGTTTCACTTCGGCGTCGATCTGCTGGGCGGTGTGCTCGCTGTATTCGCGGGGGCGGGACATGTCGCGCGCCAGGAAGACATGCTCGCTGCCTTCGGCAAAGCTGATCATGCCAAGGGCGCTCATGCCCCATTCGCAAACCATCTTGCGGGCGAGGCTGGTGGCTTGGCGGATGTCGCCCGATGCTCCGTTGGAGATGTCCTGCGTGAACATTTCCTCGGCGATGCGGCCACCCATGGTGACGGCGAGGAGGTCAAGGGCCTCCTTTTGCTGGGTCGAATACTTGTCTCCTTCGGGGAGATACATCGTCGCACCGAGGTAGGGACCGCGCGGGATGATTGTGACCTTGTGGAGCGGGCTGGTGTGCTCGAGGAGGACATTGAGAATGGCATGGCCGGCCTCATGCCAGGCGGTGGAGGTTTTTTCGCGTTCGCTCATGGCCATGCTTCGGCGCTCCTTACCCCAGCGGACTTTGTCGCGGGCCTCTTCGAGTTCCCTCATCGTGATTGCCTTGAGTCCCTTTCGCGCGGCGAGGAGAGCGGCTTCGTTGAGGACGTTGGCGAGTTCCGCGCCAGAGTAGCCCGGCGTGCCGCGAGCAAGGACGGCCAGCGTCACGCCCTCGGCAAGTTTCACTTTTTTCGCGTGGACTTTAAGAATCTCCTCGCGGCCTTTCACATCGGGGAGGGAGACGGTGACTTGGCGGTCGAAACGACCTGGACGCAGGAGGGCAGGGTCGAGCACATCCGGCCGGTTTGTGGCGGCGATGATGATGACGCCTTCCTGGGTGTCGAAGCCGTCCATCTCGACGAGAAGTTGGTTGAGGGTCTGCTCGCGCTCGTCGTGACCTCCACCCATGCCGTGCCCGCGATGGCGGCCCACAGCATCGATTTCGTCAATGAACATGAGGCAGGGCGCGGATTTCCTGCCCTGTTCGAACATGTCGCGAACACGCGAGGCGCCGACACCGACGAACATTTCAACGAAGTCGGAGCCGCTGATCGAGAAGAATGGAACGTCCGCCTCGCCTGCGATGGCGCGGGCGAGAAGGGTTTTTCCAGTGCCGGGAGATCCGACCATGAGGATGCCTTTGGGAATGCGCCCGCCGAGTTTCTGGAAGCGTTTCGGATCCTTCAAAAACTCGACCAGTTCCTGCACCTCGTCCTTGGCCTCCTCCACGCCGGCGACATCTTTGAAGGTGATCCGGTTTTTATCCTTCGACAGCATGCGGGCTTTCGACTTGCCGAAATTGAACGCTCCCTTGCCGGCCATTTTAATCTGCGAGCGGAAAAAGAAATAGAGAATGACAAGGAAGAGGATGATCGGGAGGAAGCTCACAAGCGCTGAGGCGAGGAGGTCGGACTTCGGAGAAATGGCGGGCGTGATGCCCGCCTCCCCGAGCACTTTCTCGATCTCGGAGCCGTTGAATTGGGTGAAGATCGGCGTGCGGAAAGCGGTGGGGGTTTCCTCGCCGGTCGTGGGGGAGGGGAGCTTGACCTTGCCTTCGAAGTATTGCGTGTTGCGACCTTCCTCGACGACCAGTTGGAGCGGGGCTTCGGGCGTGACGACGAGCTTGCCCTGCTTCACAAGTTCGATGAAACGCGGGTAGATGATCTGCTGGGTTTGAGCGAAATTGTTTCCCCGGAAAAGGAACGCGCCGCCGATGAGGGCGAAGGCGATGGCGAAAAGAACGAGCCCTCGCCAATTGAGTTGGGGATCCTGACCGCCGCCCGGGCTTTTGCGGTTGTCGTGTGGTGGTTTCTGGTTTTCGTCTGACATCCGGAAAAGATTCGCGCAAGATGCCCTGTTGGCAAATGCAAAAAGCACCGATTAACCGCGCGCTGGTGGCCTCGATCCACGATGTGAGTCCCCTGACCCGGGTGCGGGCGGATCGGATTCTTGCGGATTTGCGGGAGGCCGGGTGTGGCACGGCGTCCTTGCTTGTCATCCCGGACCACCATCACCGGGGGCCGATATCGCAGGATGCGGAATTCGTTGAGTGGCTCCAGCAGCGGGTGGCGGAGGGACATGAGGCGGTGCTGCACGGCTACTACCACCTGCGCGGGCGGGATGCGGCTGATGGTTTTCTGAAAAAACTCGTCACGCAATCCTACACGGCGGGGGAGGGGGAGTTTTTCGACCTCGGGCGGGCTGAGGCCGCGGAGCGACTGTCGATGGGGTTGCGGGAATTCTCGGCCTGCGGGCTGAGGCCGGCGGGATTCATTGCGCCGGCATGGCTTCTCGGCGCGGAGGCCGGGGAGGCTGTGCAGGAGGCGGGTTTTGAATACACAACGCGCATTGCGACGGTGAACGACTTTGTTGGAGCGAGGGTTTATGCGGCACGGAGCCTGGTGTGGAGCGTGCGTTCCGCCTGGCGGCGAAGTTGCAGCCTGGCTTGGAATGCCTGGCTGTGGTCCGCGTTGCGGGCCGCCCCGCTAGTGCGGATGGGTATTCATCCGCCGGACTGGGATCATCGCAAGATCCGGACCCAGATTTTGAATCTCACGGGCGCGGCGCTTGCCGGGGGGCGGGCTATGACTTATCAGGGTTGGCTCGCCACGCGGCGGGATCCGACATGAACAAGACCACCACACGCGCCGACCTTCACATCCACTCGCGCCACAGCGTGCGAGCGGCGGACTGGGTCCTGCGCCGCTTGGAATTTCCCGCGAGCGCCTCCGATCCCTTGGAGCTTTATGCCAAGCTGCGCGAAGCGGGGATGCGGTTTGTCACGCTCACCGATCAGAATACGATTGCCGGCTGCCTGGAGATCGCCCACCTACCGGACGTGATTGTTGGCGAGGAGGTCGCTGCCGTTTTTCCCGAGGACGAGTGCCGTGTGCATATTCTCGTCTGGGGGATCACCGAGGCGCAGCACCGCGACATCGAGACGGCGCGTGGCAGTATCTACGACCTCCAAAAATATCTCTTCGCCGAAAATATCGCGCATTCCGTGGCGCACCCTTTCCACAGCGTTAATGGCAAGCTCACGGCGCTGCACTTGCAAAAGCTCGCTTTGCTTTTTCGCCATTTCGAGACCATCAACGGACGCTACAGCCGCTTGGTGAGCGAGACCGCACGCTCCGTGCTGTCGGAACTCACCCCGCACCATATCGAGGTATTCAATGCCCGCACCGGTCTCGAGCCGACGCATTCCGAGCCTTGGCGCAAGGTTTTCACGGGCGGCTCGGACGACCAGGGGGGCACTCATCCGGCGGGGGCTTTCACGCAGACCCCGGCTTGCGGCACGGCGGCGGAATTTTTGATGAACATTCGCGAAGGTCGCTGCGAAGCGGGCGGGCGGGTGGGCACCCCCCTCGCAATGGCCCATGGCACCTACAGCACGGCGTTCGAATATGCGAAGACGCGCCTGCCGCTCAAACCCGGCGACCCCGCTGCCGCTCTGCTGGAAAGGATCACCTCCCGATTCATGGAGGGGCGGGATCCAACTGAGTTCTCGCTCCTGGATAAATTCGGTTTTCTAACCCAGGGAATCTTGACCGGAAAAATCTTCGAAATCGCGAAAGCCGGGAACATGTCGCTTTGGAAACAGCTCTCCGATGCCCTCAAACATTCCGACCTCAAAGCCGCAATGGCGCGGGATACCGCGGGCGTGGCCGAGGCTGAGCGCCGTGCGTTTCTCATGGCCAATCTCATCGCCAACAAACTCGGCTATCGATTCGTCACGGAATTCATCCAGCAGATATCAAAAGGAAAATTCCTCGAGAGCATCCAGACAATCATCCCTCTCGCGCCCATCGTTGCGCTCCTCAGCCCTTACATACACGCCTTCCGCCTGCCTCGCCGCGACTGGTTGCGCGAGACCGCGCTCACGATCTCGGGGAAGGTTCCCGAGTTTTTGAAAAACAACAAGCGGGCATGGTTCACGGACACTCTCGAGGATGTGAATGGCGTGGCGACAACGATTCGCCGTATGACGGCTGCCGGCGTCGCGGCCGGGCACGACGTGACAATCATGACCTGCCGCTCGGAGGTCGCGGACCACGGCGTGCCATTGCAAAACTTCGAGCCGATCGGGGAGTTTGAACTTCCCGAGTATGAGCTGCAGCGCCTGAGTTTTCCTCCCGTGCTCCAGATCTTCGATTGCCTCCAGCGTGGGGGATTTTCCGAAGTGATTGTCAGCACACCCGGTCCCACCGGACTGTGTGCTCTGGCCGCCGCGAAATCGCTCGGGCTGCGGGTGATTGGGATTTACCACACGGATTTCCCCCAATATGTGCGCATCCTCACCGACGACTCGTTCATGGAGACGCTTACCTGGAATTACATGCACTGGTTTTATAGCCAACTCGATGTGATCTATGTGAACTCGGAGGACTACCGCAAATGCTGGATCGAGCGCGGCATACCCCGCGAGCAACTCCGCATTCTTCCGCGCGGCCTGGATACCCGGTTGTTCCACCCCTCCAAGCGCGATGCCGGGTTCTGGGCACGGCGCGGATTGCGCAAGGGCGAGCTCGGCATGCTTTTCGTGGGCCGCGTTTCAAAAGAAAAAAATCTCGACCTGCTTGTCGCGGCGACGAGGCGGCTGTCCGAACTTCAAGCGCCAGTGCGCCCCCTGATCGTTGGCGACGGCCCCTACATGGGTGAAATGCGTCGCCTCCTCGGTGATGCTATTTTCACGGGCTACCTCAACGGAGAGGAACTCGCCAGCGCCTACGCCTCCGCGGATTTTTTTGTTTTTCCCAGCACGACGGATACCTTCGGCAACGTGATCCTAGAAGCTCAGGCGAGCGGGATTCCTGTTATCGTCTCGGATGTCGGGGGGCCCCGCGACTTGGTCGAGCATGGCAAGGATGGTCTCATTACCAAAGGCTTCGATGCGGTGGGTCTCGCCGCCGCAATTAGTGAACTCGCCGGCGATCCCGCGCTGCGAAGCCGGATCGGCGCTGCCGGACGGGCACGAGTCGAGGATCGCGACTGGACCGAGGCCTTTGAAAAATTCTGGAACGAATCGGCTGAATAAGTTATCAGTTGCAGATTGAACGTCAGGAAATCAGTCTTCTTGGCTCCTCTTTAAGAGGGCAGTTAGCTCAGCGGTAGAGCGGTAGTTTTACACACTATTGGTCGGGGGTTCGATCCCCTCACTGCCCATTCCCAACTTGGATTAAGGCGAACGCCGCACGCGTCCCCGGCTTTCCTTCTCTTAAAAATACCCGCAGCGAATCTCGGTGGTCCGGAATTCTGCGCATCAGGAAGTCGCCGTGGATATTCACCCAGCTTGGAAGAGGAGGGAAAACTTTCTTTTTTCTGAGTGCTTTTATTTGACAATAAAACAACATGTGTGCAGAAAAGCCCCGCGGTAAACCGTTCAAGCATTTCTTACCTTCCTCTCAGAATGATTACCTCGACTGACTTCAAAATCTACGGCGTAGGCATAGCCGCCTGTCTTGCTATGTTCACCCTCCCTGCCGGAGCCACCGCGCAGACGGTGCTCACCGTGCGCGAAGCGGAGTTCCGAAGCCGCTGGGTCGGGCCGCAGGAAGACCGGGTCGTCACCCCCCAATACTTCGAGCCGGGAGGCGGTCTTGAGGAAGAGCAGGAGCAGGTTGGCGAACTCACCGCCGAGGAGGAGGCCGCGCAAGGCCTCTCGGGAACAATGGATCGCATGGCTGATAACATCCGGCGCGGACTGAGGTTTGGCCCGCTGGATTTCAAACTCGGCCTCTCGACGGGCTGGGAATACTCCTCGCAGAATTCCGGTGGCGGCGTGACGGATTTTGCCAACAGCAACAGCTTCTACGCGGCCCCGACCGCAGCGGTTCTCTACGAGCGCGAGATCGGCGTCTGGACGGTGGCCGCGCGCTACGCGGCAGGCTACAGATACTATTTCAACCAAGACTACACGGCAGCGGGAACCGGCAACCAGCGCAACCCGCTCTCCATGACGGGCGGGATCGACCTCGGCTACAACACCAGTCGGCTCTCGGTGAATCTCACGATGAGCGCCTCCTCGGGCACCGGCTACGACGTGGTCGCAGGCTCGACCAACTGGGAGACCTCGGGCTCGGCAGGCCTCTCGCTGCGTTACATCATCACCGAGGAATTCAGTGTTGGAGCGGCCGCCTCGATCAGCTACACGAACTCCGCAGATGCCCAAGTGGCCACCGGGGAAATCGCCCAACCCGACAACAACAGCCTCAACGCGGCGGCGAGCCTCTTCGCGGATTATCTGGTGACTCCCAAAACCAACGTGCGCCTGATTTTGAGCGCGGGCCAAGATCTGCAGGAGTTCGACGGCGGAGGAGACGAGGGGCGGCGGTTTTTCGATGCGATGGTGGTTCTTACCTATCAGATCGCTCCCAAGTTTTCGGTGGATGGCGGTGCGGGTGTCGGCTACGTGAGCGACCAGAACATTCCGGACGCGGACTATGTCGGGCTCCAGCCCATCTACACGGTGGGGGTGAACTACACTCCGACCGAGAAGACCTACTTGAAGGCGAAGTTCGGAATGCAGGGAGCCGATATCCGTCCAAACTTCAGCTTGGTCGCAGGGTGGAACGCCCGAGAGAAAACCCGTTTGTCTCTTTCCATTTACCAGAACCAAGGATTCTCAAGCCTCTCGCCGGATCAATACAACATCACGCGGGGCATTCTCGGCACGGTGGCGCAGAGTCTCTTCAAGGGAGTGGATGTAATGGTATCGGGCGGCTACGAACAGTCGGAGTATGAGTCGCTCACAACCGAAAAGCTCACCGGCCAAATCGAAGGGCCGGCCGACTACTGGCTGGCGAACGCCTCGCTCTACTGGCGGATTCGCGAGTATCTCTCTTGGCAAAACACCTTCACGCTCTCGACCGGACAGGGCAATAATGACCAGATGCAGACCCGGTTCAACACGAGCTTGAATTTGACGTTCTAGGGCGACTTGTTTACTGTCTCGCCTCAATGTTTTTTTCAAGCGCCACCCGCTCGATTTTTTTCCTGACTTCAGGGATTTTCCTGCTCCTCGCTGCCCCCGGGGGACACGCGGCACCTCCAGTGCTCCCACCCCCTCAAACTCAAGCCGACCCAACCTCCTCTTCGCCGGGGTCCTTCCGACAAGACACATCCAGCCAGGCCTCCCGCGCTCCCGCTCCCGAGCGTTCCATCGGCATAGATGCCCCAGTGCCATCACTCATGGCGGGCGAGGGAGATTATATCCTCGCGGCCGGAGATACCTTGGACCTCATGGTCTACCGCGAACCCGACCTCAGCATGCGCTCGAAAATTGCCCGCGACGGTCGTGTGCAATTGCCCCTGCTCGGCGAGGTGAATGTGGGCGGAATGAGTGTGCGCGACGCCCAAGAGCACATTCGCAAACTCTACGATGCGGACTACCTCGTCGACCCTCAAATCTACCTCAACATCGCCTCCTACACGCAGAGGAAGATCACCGTCATCGGGCAGGTCATGCGTCCCGGAAGCTATGAACTTCAAGGCAACGAATCCCTCGGCATCCTTGAGGCTGTTGGCATGGCGGGCGGCTTCACGAGGATTGCCGACTCAAAAAATGTAACCGTCAAACGCAGCGTCGATGGCAAGGTGGAAACCCTCAAGGTTAATACAAAACGTCTCGACGATCCCAGAGGGGGAAGCTTTGACGTCCTTCCAGGCGACATTATCACCGTTGGTGAAAGCTGGTATTAAACGAATCGACAAGACCTCGATGAGGGAAAATCACTCCGGATGAGCAAGGAAACAGCAACACACAAACCACCCAACACCCCCCAAGCCCCACAGGACTCCATCGACTGGCGTGAGTATTTTCATGCGGTCGTGGACCGACTCTGGATTGTGATCCTCTGTGTGATCCTCTCCGGCATCTACGCCGGTTACAGTCTCTCCAAGGTCGAGACCAATTACCGCGCCCGGGCAGTGCTTTTCATTGAGCAAGAACAGGCCAAGGTCTTAGACCCCCAGATGCAGCAAGTCCGCGACGAGCAGATTCGAAGCATCGACATGATCAATACCGTGGTGGACCTGCTGCGAAGCTACCCCTTCGCGCAGCGTGTGGCGGCGCGCCTCAAACTCGACCAAGACCCTCGCTTCCTTTCAGCCGCCGGGATTCCGGCGCGCGACGCTTCGCCCGACCGGGTCTCCGCCGCCTTGAGTTCCATGTCGGCGGCGGTTTACCGCACCAACACGCGGCTTATCGACGTGATGATCACGACGCTTGACCCGAACCTCTCCGTCAAACTCGCAAACGCCTACTCGGACGAATACATCCGCTATGTCTTCGAGCGCCGCTCCGAGGCATCCAAATCAGCCACCCAGTTCCTCCTCGAGGAGGCCGATCGTCTCCGCAAAAAAATGCGTGTCTCCGAAGAAGCCATGCAGAGCTTCCGCGAGCGGGAACGCGCAGCCTCGATTGAGACCATGCTCGCCTCCGCGCAGAGCCAAGTCTCGGAACTCTCAAACCTCCAATCTGAAATCCAAAAACGCATCCAGCAGATCGACAGCGATCTCGCCGTCGTCAAAGCGAACCAAGGCGAGGTTGAGGAACTCCTCACTCTCCCCAGCGTCGCCGCCGAACCCAAAGTTCTCCAATTTTCCGAGTCCCTCAACTCCCGCCAGCGCGAGCTGGCCCTCGTTTCCCAGCGATACCGGGCCAAGCATCCCGCTTTCATTTCCATCAAAACCCAGATCGACCTCACCCGCGCGGATTTGCGCCGCGTGTTGAAAGATTCTGTCAATCTTCTTGAGACGGCACGCAACCGACTGGAGGTTCAAGCTGGAGAAACCAAATCCGCCCGCGAAAAAGCGGAAGGCCGCTTGTTGGGGGTCACTGCAAAAGCCATCGAATACAACGATATCAAACGTGAACAGGAGACCGATCAGGCCCTCTACAACTCCGTTCTCTCCCGTCTCAAGGAAGTTGATCTCACCAAGCAACTCACCGAGTCTCCAGTGCGCATTCACGAGCCCGCCGTCGGCGCCGCCCCCATGCGCCCCAGTGCCACCAAAAAATGGATTCAGAGCCTCCTCGGTGGACTCGCCGCCGGAATTGCCGTGGCCATTCTTATCTTCCTCCTCGACAGTAGTATCAAAACAGTCGACCAGATCGAGCACCTCACCGGCGTGAACGTCATCGCCGCCATTCCCAAGCTGAGCCTCTCAACGAGAGCCAGCGTGCTCGTCACCAACGAAGAACGCTCTGGAATCGTGGCCGAGTCGTTTCGATCCCTGCGCGCCTCGCTCACCCTCCACCGTCTCAACGAAAACGCCCGCACATTTCTTTTCACCAGTTCGATGCCAAGCGAGGGTAAGACGTTCTGTAGCTCGAATTACGCCGTGACGCTCGCCCAACAAGGCTTCAACACCCTGTTCATGGACGCCGATCTTCGCAAGCCCGGCGGCTCCATCGTGTTCTTCGGCGAGAACCGCAAGCCCGGCCTCTCCGAGGTTCTCATGCGGTCTTGCACGTTGAAAAATGCCATCATGTCCACTCACATTGACGGGCTTTCCATTCTAACCGCCGGTGGTCGCGCTCCCAACCCCTCGGAGCTTCTCACCTTCGATAATATCGACCGCATCATGAGCGAACTTCTTGGCAAATACGACCGCATCGTCGTGGACTCCGCCCCGCTCCTGGCCGTGAGCGACACCCTCCTCATTGCCCCCCACGTTGACCTCTGCACACTCGTTGTGCGCGCTTTCGGCACTCCGCGCAAGATGGTCGCCCGTGCCATCAAGTCACTCGAAGAAACAAAAACCGAGCCGGCGGGAATCATTCTCAACTTCCTGCCCAGCGGCCGCGGCGGCTACTACGCCTATTACTATTCGGGTAAATACTACGGCTCCTACGGCGCAAAAGGGGTCTACGGAGAATGAAAATCATGACCACTGCACACACCAATTCGCCAAGCAAGGGCTTGCTCCTCCTCGGCGGGGCCCTTTCCATCCTCGTCGGTTTCTTCGCTATCGGAGCCCCCGCGCTTTTCTCCTACGTTATCACCGCCTTCATAGGCGCTCTCTGCCTCGTCAGCGGCCTCATCGGCCTCTTCCAATCCCTCTTCGGGAAAGAGACCCCCCACCGGATTCTCTCGGCTTTCTCCGCTGTGATCCGCCTCGCCGCCGGTGCGGCACTCTTTTTCTTCACCGGGTCCGGCATGGCTGCGCTCACGCTGATCCTCGCTGTTGTTTTCGGTGTTGAAGGTGTTTTCTGCATCATTACCTCCATCCGTATGAGGGACAACAAGGCCTGGATTTGGCTCCTCCTTAATGGCCTTGCCGCGCTCGTCCTCGGCGGGATGGTCCTCAATCGCTGGCCGTTCGATGCCGATTGGGTGATCGGTGTCCTCTACGGTATCCAATCTCTTTTCAGCGGCACAGCCATGCTCATGCTCGGGCTCTCCGCAGCCAAACCGGCGAAATAGCACCACCCGGCGGGAAGTCTCTCAACATGCCCGGATGAAGGAATCCGTTGGTCTGCGATTGATATTTTTTCAAAACCCGTGAAAGTCCTGCGCCACGGTGAAAAAAACGGATCATTACATCACGCTGGGCTTTGAGAAAATATCCGCCGATCTGGATTTCCTCATGGGCTGTCTGGAGGAAGTCCTTAGAGAACTCGGCGAGGACGCCCTTGCCGACCGCCTCCCTTGGATCGGCGCGAAGCAGGATAGCTGCGAAGGCGTCGAGCAGGCCGCATCCATCGCCTTCCAACTTCTCAACATGGTTGAAGAGAATACCGCCTCCCAAACACGCCAACTCCGTGAGATCGCCAGCGGGAGCGCCGCCGAGCCAGGCCTCTGGCCAAGCCAATTGCGCGAACTCGCAAACTCGGGAATGACGCCGGAGCAAATCGTCGCGCTCCTTCCGACACTTCGCATCGAACCCGTCCTCACCGCCCACCCCACCGAGGCCAAACGCGCCGCCGTTCTCGAGCAACATCGCTCCATCTACACGCTTCTCCTCGCCCGGGAGAATCAACCCCAGTCGCCCTCGCAACTGAACGCGCTCCGCAATGAATTCAAAGTCGTGCTCGAACGACTCTGGCGCACCGGCGAGATCCTCCTCGAAAAACCCGACATCGCAACCGAACGGCGCGGCGTCATCTACCACCTGCGAGAGGTTTTTCCGCCTGCGCTCGCCCGCCTCGACCAACGCCTCCGCCAATCTTGGAACTCCATGGGCTTCGACATGGCCTTGCTCTCCGATCCCCTTTCCTTCCCCAAAGTCCGCTTCGGCACCTGGGTCGGAGGCGACCGGGACGGACACCCCCTCGTCACTGCGACCGTCACGGAGACCACCCTCCGCGAATTGCGCCTCAGCGCGCTCATCGTCCTACACCGCCAATTGGAGGACCTCGCCGCCAAACTGCCCCTCTCAAGCAATTTTCAAAGCTTCCCCGATTCCCTGCAGACCACCCTCGAGCAATTCCGCCGCGAAAATCCCGGCCTCGCGGAGAGTCTCGCCATCAGTTATTCCGACGAGCCCTGGCGACAATTCGTGCTCCACCTTCAGGCCCGACTCCCCGTCTCCACCGGCGAAATCGAAGACGCGCGAATCATCGAAGGGGGGCTTCACTTCCGCCATCCGCAGGAACTCGAGTTGCATCTCTCCCGCCTCTCGGAGTCCCTCCATGCAAGTGGTGCCGGGCGCCTTGCCGATTCCGCCGTTTCTCCCGTTCGCCGCGCACTCGATACCTTCGGGTTTCACCTCGCCGCACTGGATGTCCGGCAGAACAGCCGATTCCACGACCTCGCCATGGATCGCCTCCTCGCCGCCGGAGGGGCTGATGACCACCAGTTCTCCGAGTGGACCGAGGAAAAGCGTCTCGCGTTCCTCAACCGCGAACTCCGCTCGCCACGGCCTTTCCTCGGAACGGGATCCCCCGCCGGTGCCGAGGCCGATGATCTGCTCTCCTGCTACAACACACTCCGCCGCCATATCGAAAAATACGGGCTCGATGGCATTGGCTCACTGATTGTCAGCATGACCCGTCGGCTCTCCGATTTGCTGGTGGTCTACCTCCTCGCCCGCGAAGCGGGCCTTGCGCAATGGACTTCCGAAGGCCTTGTTTGCAGCGTCCCGGTGGTGCCCCTGTTCGAAACCCTCGACGATCTCGAGTGCGGTCCCCGCATCGTTGCCGATTTTCTTGCCCACCCTGTCACCATTCGCAGCCTTGCTTTTCAACAGCACAGCCTGGATCAAAAACCCTCACCACACCGCACTCTTCCCATCCAACAGGTGATGATCGGTTACAGCGACAGCAACAAGGATTGTGGCATTTTTGCCAGCCAGTGGGCACTCCACCAGTGCCAGAGCGCCTTGACAGAGGTCGGCACACGCGCCGGTGCAAAAATCCGCTTCTTCCACGGACGTGGCGGAACGATCAGCCGAGGCGCGGGTCCCACCCACCGCTTTCTCGCCGCCCTCCCGCCAGGCTCGGTGCGGGGCGATTTGCGCATGACGGAGCAGGGCGAAACCATCTCCCAAAAATACGGCACCATCTCCTCCTCCGTCCACAACCTCGAGTTGCTCCAAGCCGGCGTCGCATCGGTTTCTGTGGACGTCCCCCCCTCCGAGCCCGACGGAGCCTTCGTCGAAGCCTGTGAGTTCCTCTCCGCTGCAAGCCGGGAGGTCTACACCAGCCTCATTGCCCGGCCGCACTTCATGGCCTACTTCTCGGAGGCCACGCCGATCGATGCGCTCGAGACGAGTCGCATCGGTTCGCGTCCCGCAAGGCGCACAGGTCAGCGCACTCTCGCCGATTTGCGCGCCATCCCCTGGGTGTTCAGCTGGAATCAAAGCCGCCACTACTTGCCAGGCTGGTTTGGCGTTGGATCCGCATTGCACCGGCTTTCTCAGAATCGCCCCGCCCTCTTTGAAAATCTTCGCGCGAATCTCAAGAAATCCCCGTTCCTCTACTATGTGCTCACCAACGTGGAGACAAACCTCGCAAGCGCCGATCGCGAGATGATCCAGCTCTATGCCGGCCTCGTTGGCGACCCCTCCGTGCATCGCGATATCCTCCCAGTGATCCTCTCCGAATTTGATTCCACACGCCACATGATGTCGCTTGTTTTCGGCGGCTCCATCGAGCAACGCCGCCCACGCATGTTGAAGACCCTCGCGCTTCGCGATGCCGGCCTGCGGGCCCTCCATATCCATCAGGTCGCCCTCCTCACCGAGTGGCGGGCCGCAAGCTCGCCGCTCAAAGAGCGCCTCCTCCCCAGGGTGCTGCTCAGTATCAATGCCATCGCCAGCGGCCTCCGCACCACCGGCTAGGCTTTTTCACAAACTAAAAACTTCACCGCTCCGCTGCGAATGTGTAGTTTTCCCCACTCAACCTCCAATGACCTATGGGCAGGATTTACAATAACATCGTCGAAACAGTTGGCCGCACGCCTCTGGTGCGCTTGAACAAAGTCACCGCCGGCCTCCCGGCCTCGATCACCCTCAAATGTGAGTTCTTCAACCCCCTCGGCAGCGTCAAAGACCGCATCGGCATGGCCATGATCGATGAAGCGGAGCGAAGCGGAATCCTCAAACCCGGAGGCACCATCATCGAACCCACCAGCGGGAATACCGGCATCGGCCTAGCCTTCGTGGCCGCCGCCAGAGGCTATAAAGTCATTCTCACCATGCCGGACACCATGAGCCTCGAGCGCCGCACGCTCCTCGCCATGTTGGGCGCGAAACTCATTCTCACCCCCGGCTCGGAGGGCATGCGCGGGGCGATCGCGAAGGCCGACCAACTCCTTCAAAATACCCCCGAAGCCTGGATGCCCCAACAATTCAACAACGCCGCCAACCCTGCCATCCACACCAAAACCACCGCAGAGGAAATCTGGGAAGATACCGACGGCAAGGTGGACATCTTCATTTCAGCCGTCGGCACCGGCGGCACCATCACAGGCGTTGTCGAAGCCCTCCGCCCCCGCAAACCCACATTCCAAGCCATCGCCGTCGAGCCCAAGGATTCCCCGGTGATCTCCCAAACGCTCGCCGGACAACCCCTCAAGCCAGGGCCCCACAAAATCCAAGGCACCGGAGCCGGCTTCGTTCCAGGCAATCTTCACCTCACCGACTCCGCCGGCGTGCCACAGATCGTCGAGTGCATCCAAGTCACCAACGACGAGGCCATCTCCATGGCCCGCCGCCTCGCCAAAGAGGAGGGAATTCTCGTCGGCATCAGCACCGGTGCCAATGTCCACGCAGCCATCGAAGTCGCAAAGCGCCCCGGCAATGCCGGAAAACTCATCGTCACCATCGCCTGCTCGACCGGCGAGCGCTACCTCAGCACCGCCCTCGCAGACGAAGCCCGCGCGGAAGTCGCCACTTAAATGAACACATCCCATCAACCTCCGCTTCACGAACCCGCTCCCCTGGCTCACGCCTTCGACTCCGAGATTTTCTGGGAGCAAAATAAATCCCGCATTCTGGCCGCCGTCGCCGCCCTCCTCATCGGAGCGGCAGCCGTTGTTTCCTGGCTGGTTTACTCCTCCTCCACCAACGCCGCCGCTCAGAAGTTGCTCGCCGACGCCAAAGACATCCCCTCGCTTCAAGCCGTCATCGACACATACCCCAAGACCATGCCCGCCGCCGATGCGATCCTGCAAATCGCCGCAGCGCAACGCGACGCCGGTGACATGGAGCAATCCACCGCGGCCTTTCGCGACTTTCTCGTTCGCTTCCCGCAACATCCCCTCGCCGGCGGCGCACTCCTCGGCATCGCTCAAAATCAGGACGCCTCCGGTGACACCGAAGCCGCCATCGCCTCCTGCCAACAGGTCGTCACCCAGTATCCCCAAAGCTACGCAGCTCCCTTCGCCGCCTACACCGAAGCCGAAATTCTCCTTCGCAGCTTCCAACGCGACGAGGCCCGCCGCAGCTTCAACATGATCGTTTCGCAATTCCCCCAATCCCCCGCCGCACGCATGGCTACGGCTCAACTCGGTCGCCTAGGCGCACCCACCGGGAATGCCGCCCCAGCCCCCTAGCACCGCCAAAAAATCGTCCCCCCCAGGCCTTGCCAGCCTCTCCCAATGACATGCCGATCCTCAAGGAGGCCACCGCCGAGGCATCTGTCGCCCTTCTCGCACACAGCCATATGATGCAGGATGCCGCCGCCGTGCAGAGATTCCCGGCCTCCTTCGGCCAACCTCGGTTCCTTCCGCCCTTGCCATCACCATGAACCTCAAAACCTCCCTCCTTCTCGTCAGCTTCACGCTGATCGCTCTGGGCGTTGGCCTCTCAATTCACAAACGCAGCGCCATCGTAGCGAACGCCGGACCGGACCAAAATGACTGGATCCCCGCATTCGATCTCAACGCCGTCTCCCAAGTCGTCATCAAAACGAACGCCGACACCACCACACTCAATAACACTCCGCAGGGCTGGACCGTCCTCGAGCGGGATTCCTACCCCGCCGACGTCACGGCCATCGGCGACATCGTTCAACGCATCCGGGACTTCAAGCCAGCCCAAGAAGTCATCGCCGGCCCTTCCCAATTCGCCGACCTCGAACTCCTCGAGCCCGACGGGACATCCCCCGGCACCGGCACCTTGATCGATCTCAAAGCGGCCGACGGCACCCGCCTCGCCGCACTCGTTGTCGGCAAGCAATCATTCGCCCAACCCGATCCCAACTCTCCCTTCCCGCCTTCTCCCAACGGCCGATTTATAGTCGTCGCCGGATCCGAAGGCCCAGTCGGTCTCGCGGCAGAGGGCTTCGACCTCATCCGCACCAAGCCCGATATGTGGCTCGACCGCGGGTTTGTAAAAACCGGACGCATCTCATCCATCACCCTCGATGCTCCAAATAAAAAATGGCGCGTCTCCCGGGTCGCCCCGGAATCCCCCTGGATTCTCGACGGAGCGCTCACCACAGAGTCCCCCGACCCCTCCAAAATCGACCCCATCGCAGCCATCCTCGCCTCCCCATCCTTCAACGACATCGCTCCCGCAACCACAGGCGACACGGCCTTCGCAACGCCTTCCACCCTCACCATCGAAAGCTTCGACGGCCTGCTCGCCACCCTGCTCATCGGATCCCGCGACGGGGACTCCTATCCCGTGAAAATCGCCCTCTCCGCGAACCTCCGCGCAGAACGCACGCCCCCACAGAACGAGAAAGCCGGGATCCAATCTCAAGACCCACGCGCCTCGCTCAACGCCGAACTCGAAAAAGGGAAAAAATTCGCCAACCGCATCTTCAAGCTCCCCGTCCAAGCGCTCGAAATCGTCCTCAAACCACGCAACCACTTCCTCGCCCCACCCCAAGCCACGCCCTCCTCCTCCCAATAGCCCAACGCCCACTCGCCCAGCCAAACCCGGCTGCCGTGTTTCGAAAATCACGGGCGTCTCCCGCAGGCACGGCGCTGCCGAGTAAGCGCCAAGCCTGCCTCCGCAGTCGCAGGAAGCCTTGTCCCTCTCCATTCCGCGATGATCCATCCGCCGTTCCAAGTCACAGGCCGGTTGGATGCTCCTCCAAAATCTCGCCAAGACGGGCGGAAGAGGCCTAGTTTTTCTCATGTCTGAAATGATTCATGAATCCCTTCGCGGCCTCCTCTGCCAATTGGGGCTCGCGGTGCGGGATGCCGTGCTCGTCGGTCGCCGCGACTTGGATGCGGCAGACCTGTCCCTCGTCGCGGGACGGGCGGGCGGGGACACCATTTATGCGGTGGATAAGTTTGGCGAGGAAGCGATCGTGCGATGGTTCCGCGCGCATTGGCCGGCGGACTTTCCCGTGCAGGTCGTGATGGAGGGCATCGAGCACGAATTGTGTTTTCCCCAAGGCGTGTCGCTCTCCGGCACGGATTGGAAATGCCTCCTCGACCCGATCGACGGCACGCGGGGCATCATGTATGACAAGCGCAGCGCATGGGCACTGGCGGGCATCGCCCCGCAGCGGGGAGACGCGACCAGACTCTCCCACATCGTCGCCGCCGCCATGACGGAAATCCCAACCTCCAAACAATGGCGGGCGGATCAGTTCAGTGCCACCCTCACCGGGGAATTTCTCGCCACCGGCACCGATGTGCGGGCCGGCGGGAATGAAAAAATCTTCGTCGCCCCGTCGGGCGCCCAGACGTTCGACCATGGGTTCGCCTCGCTGGTGAAGTTCTTTCCCGAGGGTCGCACCCTCACGGCTCAGATCGAGGAACGCCTCTGGGACGAACTCATCGGTCTCCATAGCTCCGACTCCCCCGTGGTTTTCGATGACCAGTATCTCTCCACCGGTGGGCAATTCCATGAGCTCATGACCGGCCGGGATCGCATGGTGGGCGATCTGAGGCCCCTCATTTTCCGCACACTCGACCTAGAGACCTCCCTCGTCTGCCATCCCTACGACTGCTGCGCCTGGCTCGTGCTCCGAAAGGCTGGCGCGGTCTACGAGCACCCGCTCGGTGGGTTTCCCGACGCTCCGCTGGATACACAGAGCGGCGTCGCTTGGGTGGGCTATGCGAATGAGACGCTCGCGGCGCGGGCCCGACCGGCGCTCACCCGGATTCTCGAACAGTTTCTCGTATGACGCGCGAACATTTCCTCGCACTCGCTGGAGCGACCCTTCTGCGCTTGCTGTTCCTGACGCTCCGGCTTCGTGTCGAGGATCGCAGCGGGGTTTTGAAGGAGGCGGCAAGCGATCCCCTCATCATGAGCTTCTGGCACAACCGCATTCTAGGAGTCACCTTTGCCTTCAATCGGGCTTACCCCAGCCACCGCGCAGGGGTAACAGTCCTCACCAGCCCAAGCAGGGACGGAGAAATCCTCGCCCGCCTTGTCGCAGCGTTCCGTATGAGTGCCGTTCGCGGATCGAGTTCCCGCCGGGGTTCGCGGGCTCTGTTGGAACTCATGCGACTCCTTCGCAGGGGCGGGGACGTCGCGATCACTCCCGACGGCCCGCGCGGTCCAAGGTATTCGCTCGGCCCGGGCCTCATCCTCCTCGCCCAGGCGACCGGAGCCCGCATCGTTCCAGTTCACGCCGGCTTCTCACGTTGCATCCGAATGAAAACATGGGATGGGTTCATCATCCCGTTGCCATTTTCAACCGTGTCGGTCACCATCGACGAGGTCTTGAAAATTCCTGAAAACCTTTCGGACGAGGACTTCGAAAGTGAGCGGAAAAACCTGGAGGATATTTTAAAAAATGGTGCGGATTGATGGAACGGCTGTGGCCGCAAAGGTGATGGAAGAAACGAAGGTGCGCATCGCCGCACTGGCTCTGCGAGGCATTCGCCCCGGGCTCGCCGTCGTGCTCGTGGGAGACGATCCGGCCTCCCGCGCGTATGTGCGCTCCAAGGATCGCAAGGCCGCCGAACTCGGCCTGCACTCGGTCAAAAAGGAACTCCCCGCCGATACGGGTCAGGCAGACCTTTTGGCGCTCGTCCATGAGTTGAACGCCGATCCCGCAGTGCACGGGATTCTTGTCCAGTCTCCACCCCCGCCGCATATCGACGAGGCGGCCGTGGTGCTGGCCATCGATCCCCGCAAGGATGTGGATGGATTTCACCCGGTGAACGTCGCCAAGCTTGCGATGGAGGATCCAACGGGTTTCGTGCCCTGCACGCCTCTCGGCTGCATCCGTCTCTTGCAGGAAACCGGCATCGACACCGCCGGGAAAAACGCCGTCGTCGTCGGTCGCAGCATGATCGTCGGCAAACCCATGGCTCTCCTGCTCATGCGGCGCGGCCCGGGCGGGGACGCCACAGTCACCGTCGCCCACTCCCGCACCAAAAATCTCGCCACCGTCACCCGCGCCGCCGATATCGTCATCGCTGCCATCGGGCGTCCCCATTTCCTCGGCTCCGACCACATCCGCGAAGGGGCCGTCGTCATCGACGTCGGCATCAACCGCATCGACGACCCTTCGCACCCCAAAGGCTACCGCCTCGTCGGCGATGTCGACTACGACGCCGTCGCCGAGCGTTGCACCGCGATCACTCCAGTCCCCGGAGGTGTTGGCCCAATGACCATCGCCATGCTCATGTCGAACTGCGTCACCGCCGCCGAACGCCTCACCGCCTGATCCCAAAAACCCACCGCTCTCACGCCGCCAAGCCAACCCGACGACGAACAAAAACGCGTCTCCCAAATGCTCGGCATCAACTGGAAATCCACCTTCCCAACCCGAAAAACCGAAATCCCTGCGTAAAGAGATCGGAGTGCCTTTGGGAAGATCCCCCGAGGTTTTATGCGGTTCTGCGGTCGGCCGTGCGAAACTTGGGTTGGGTGAGGTCGAAACTCGAATCCAAAAGTCTTCAAGCCGATATTCAAAAAGACATCGACGACATTGTCCACGACCGGTAGGCGGAACGCATTATCCGCACTGCAAAAGGAGCTGCTCCAAGCAGGCGGATTGCTATTTTTTCAAAGCCTCGAAATCCATGGCCATGATGTTCGCCGGAGCCTGCCGGGCCTGCATGAATGCGGTCATCTGCTTCATGTAGGGGTCCACATGATGGAAGAATTTTTTGTAGGAAGCGCAGAGGTAGTTTAAGCCCTCCTCGCCGTCTGGGGTCTTTGTGAAGCGGTGTTTCGGGCACTCGCCATGGCAGGCGAATCGCACATCGCACTCGCGGCAAAATTTCGGCAGCGTCGAGGATTTGGCCTCGCCAAATTGTTTTTGCTTGGCCGAATTCACCATGCTGGCGATCGACTCGTTCATGATATTTCCCAATTGGAATTTGGGATAAACAAAGTGGTCGCACGAGAATAAATCTCCATTGTGCTCGAGGGCGAGGCCTTCTCCGCAATCTTCGAGAAAAAGGCAGAGTCCTGGGCCGTGGCCCGACCAGATGCCGAGGGAGACATCGAACATTTGCACGAAGACCTTGCCCACATCGCGCCGCACCCAGGCGTCGAAGATGGAGATCAGAAAATCGCCATACGCCTCGCCGGGGACACTCCACCGCGTGACGGGGGATTCCGCCTGCCCGGGCTCGGGGGGCTCGGCGTAATCGAGGCCGGTGGATTTCCCGCCGGGGGCTGGCAGGCGTTCTACGAGGGGAATGAATTGGAGGTAGCCGGATCCCACCGCGCGCAGGAAGTCATAGACCTCGATCGCATGTTTCACATTGGTGGCGCTGACGACGGTGAGTGTATTGAACTCGACGCGGTGTTTTTTCAGCAGCTCCAAGCCCTGCATGACGCGGTCGAAGGTTGGCTTCTGGCCCTTGTCCACGCGATAGGTGTCGTGGAGGCGTCGCGGGCCGTCGATACTGAGCCCGATGAGAAATCTATTCTCAGCAAAAAATTGGCACCAGGCGTCGTTGAGCAGGGTTCCATTCGTCTGAAGCGTGTTGTTGATGACTCGGCCACTAGAGTATTTTTTTTGCAACTCCACGATTTTGCGGAAATAGCCCAGCCCCAGCAACGTGGGCTCGCCGCCCTGCCAGGCAAAGGTCACCTCAAAGGTATTTTGGGATTCGATGTATTGCTGGATGTATGCCTCCAACACCTCGGGTTTCATTCGAAAGTTCTCACCCTTGGGATACAGGGATTCCTTTTCGAGGTAGTAGCAGTAGGTGCAATCGAGATTGCAGATCGGGCCAATGGGCTTGGCCATCACATGGAAGTTTTTGGAAACGGGCGATTGCGTGTTCAAAACGAGCCTGTAGTCTATGGGTGGATTTCTCTACCGCAAAAAGGTTTTTTACCATTGCCCGATTCACCGATTTTCAGCCGCTTTCACCGATTTTTCTTACGTTTGATAAGGAAAAGACCGTAGAGAGCACTCAGAGATCCAAAAACCCAGCGGCCCCAGTTTTTCCAACTCCAAATAATCAAATACAATAGCGACTATGACCAACGACCATCCACCGGGCATCGAGACTGAGACAAACAAAGCTGTTTTTGATCAACTGAAGCGCCGGGATTTTTTACGAATGGTCGGTGGAGTCGGCGCGCTGATGGCCGTTCAAGGCGCCGTGAATCTCTGGCCATCGGCAGCGGAAGCCGCTGAGGCCATCGGCGAACGCCGCAATATTATTTTCTTCACCACCGACCAGCAACAGAATCTCCGCTGGTTTCCCGAAGGATGGGAGGCGGCCAACCTGCCCGGATTGACCCGCCTCAGAAACAAGGGCGTGTCTTTTACCCGCGCTTACACCAACACGGCCATGTGCACCCCGGCCCGCACGACGCTCTTCACCGGCCTCTACCCGGCACAGCACAGGAATTTCGACACCCTCTCCGAGGGCATGAGCCAATCCATGGAGGAGCACCAACTCGATCCGACACTCCCCAATATCGGGACGATTTTCAAGGCGGCGGGATACGATGTCGTCTGGAAAGGTAAGTGGCACTTGAGCAAGGGCGTCGACAACCCCGATGACTCTTCCACCTCGGATGATATCGCACGCTATGGGATGAATAAATGGAACTCCCCCGATGCGGGTGGCGATGCCAAAATGCCCAATTACGGCGGCGGCACAGTGGACAATGATGGAAGATTTTTTGACGGTTCCACTTGGCTTCCAGTGCCTAAAGGCGACGCATTGGTCGACCCGGAATTAATTTTTACTCAAGCTGAGGGAACTCCAAATCCCACGCACGAACTCGAAAGCGCCTATGCTTTCCTCAAAGAAAAAATCGCCAATCCCGGCGGAAATCCCTTCTGCCTCATGATCTGCTTGATCAATCCCCACGATGTTCTGGGATGTCCAGGCCTCTCCGTGGCGGATGGCGGAAATGGCACTTATGTCGAAGGTGGATATTGGAGTGATGAGGGCGCTTATGGAGTCGATCCAGATGTTAATCCTTATGCTGAATCCCCTTGGTCACGCCAAACCGGGCCCCTTGCCATCCCCTTGCCACCAACAGCAGATGAAAAGTTGCTTGTAAACTTGAAGCCCACCTGCCAAGAGGAATTTAAGGTGAAAAGCCTCGGCCTTGGCCCAGTCAAGACCAACGCGGAAAAGCTGAAATACCTCAATTTCTACGGGAATTTGATGAAGATGAACGATCGCAAACTGTGCAAGCTTTTGGACTTGCTGGATGGTGAAGCTGCCGGCGTCGATCCCGTCAAGGCCAGAAATCTGAGGGATAATTCGTGGACGATTTTCTCCTCCGATCACGGCGATGGCGCCATGACACATGGTGGACTGCGTCAGAAATCCTTCATGTGTTACGAGGAAGTGCTGAATATTCCTTTGATTTGGTCGAACCCCGTTGACTTTCCAGAAGGCAAAGTCTGCGATCACCTCGTTTCGCATGTGGATTTTCTTCCAACACTCTGTTCGCTGGTTGGAATTAATACAAGAGGATATGATTTAAGGGGAGTGGATTATAGTCGCTTGATGAGCAATCCCACCGGGCCGGCCGTTCAGGATTCCATCCTTTTCACATTCGATGATATTTACTCAGGGCAAAATGCAGCGAGCAATCCCAACGGACTCGTGAACCCGCCGAATCGCCTCCGCACTTTGATCGAGAAGGACTACAAATACGCTTATTATTTCGACGGGAATGGCGTTCAGGCTCCACAAAGCGAGTTCTATGACCTTCGCAGCCAATCAGATGGCGGCACCGATACAGATGAGGATAATGACTTGGGCACGACCGGCAAGGCAGTGGAATATACAAACTACTCCACTTGGGCCGAAAGAAAGCGATTGATGAAAATAGCCACACCCGCTCTCGTGGCAAAGCGCACCGCCATGGAAAAGAAATTGAGCCTAGCCATTCGGAGAAAGCTTTCCCCTCTGCGCTCGAGACCAGCAGTGCCACCGCAGGATTTCGGCGTGCAACTTTTTGAATGGACTAATGACTACGACCAACTTGAAAGCAAACTCCAGATCACTTGGCTCAGCCGCTCCACAACTCAATACCAATTACAGATATCAACCGATCAAACCACTTGGGCCAATATGGGAGATTTAATCCCCGGCAACAACGGGCCCGTGTGGATTCAGCAACCGGTAACCGACTTTAAGGCCTTTTATCGATTGGCTTGGTTCCCAAAAAAAGATGAAAATGCACCAGAGCCCGCGTTATTAAGGGCCTAAAAATATCCTATGAAGAAATTCATCTTTGCGTTCATCGCATGGAGCCAGCTAGTGGCTTTTGCTCAACAGAAATCGGGAATCTCATCAGTGACAACTGGGCAGCAATATATCAGCGTCGGCGCAAACGCCACCGAAGTCGTTGCTCCAGAGTTTCAACCTCCCTCTGTGGCTTTATTGCCTATCTCTGGTGTCTCAACATCTGGAAATAACACCACTCTCCATCTCGCGGGCAGCACCCCGCGCGATACCTACAACGCACCTATTTTAGCGGATCAATATAATAAAAACAACAGCACTGGATATCCGGTTTACTATGCCTTGGTGACATCAGGCTTTTCGACAGGAGGGTTTTACAGCATCGTTTCCAATACAGCCCATCAAATCGTGATCGATAACGCAGGAGATGCTCTTACAGCCAAGAACATTAAGGCTATTGATCTGCGCCCATATTGGACTCTTGGAACCCTCTTCCCGTCCAGCGGATCCGGCGCGTCCTTTATCCAAACAACCGACCCCGCAAATATCATGACTAAGTTGATTCTCAGCCCGCTCACGGTCACAGGGACTGATAATCCAGCCAGCCAAGGACAAAAGTTTTACTTCGACGCTTCCATGCAGAACTGGGTGCTTGACACGATTCCCAGCGTCGAGGCGGGCGGCGTCCCTGTTCCTCCAGGGCGTTATTTGTATATGCAAAATACTGGAAATGGGACTTTTCCAATAGACTCTTATATTACAGGAACAGTTTTGAAAACGCCATTCCGTATCACCCTCTATGCATCTTCCACAGCAGAAGTCAGAACGCTGTTCGCATTGCCACGCGCTTCGTCATACAAGTTGTCGGAGATCGGCTTTAATCAAATCAATTTTTCATCTGCGCTCATTGCATTATTGGGGGATGTTTTCATTGTGGACGATGGCCAGGGCGGTGTCTCACAGCGGTATTATCAATCCAAGAATAAATGGTATGCTGTAGGATCTCAGACGCCAGTTAATCCAATCATAGCAGCAGGAACTGCATGCGCAGTCTTGAAGTCCGCTAGTTACAATGGAAATAAAACACTCGAGAATAAGTCAAATAAGTAAAATATCATGAAGAAAATACTAATAACTTGCGGGTCTTTGTTTGCTCTTTTGATCTCGTGCATTGCAGCCGACTATCCAACTACAACAACTGGCAATTACACAAGCTACTACACTCAATACAAGGCCGGGGCTTTCTGGGTCAGTGTAACGAAAATGGGTAACACGTCCGTTTCAAATGGCCTTGGCATCTGGGACGGTTCGGGCACCGGCGGTGCTGGTGTGGTCAGCGAGAGTATGGGGTATGCCATGATCCTTTCGGCGCTTTACAATGACAAAGCAACTTTTGATAGACTGTCAGCAACGATCCAAGCTGGGGTTCCTTATGGGAAGAGCAACGGAACTGCAACCGGACTTTTTCCATGGTCCTGGGTCTCAAGCGGCTCAAACACCACATTTATTGCGAGCAACACCTTTGGCGGGAATTTTTATGATTCCGCATCTGATGGAGACATAAATATTGCGCTTGGATACATCTATGCCGATCAAGCCAAAACAGTTTATGGCTGGTCAGATCCCGCCGGCTCGTCTTACGCCACGATGGCAAAAAATTACATTGCAGCCATTCGCCAAAAGGATTTTACATCAGCCTCTGGACAATCGGATGCCAACAAGCACATCCTTTGCGGCGGGGCAGACTTGGCCCTTGGTGGTTGGCCTTCTGGAGGCCAAATATGGCATCCGGATTACTCGGATATTCGAGCCTATCAGCTTTTCAGCAAATATGATGTTTCCTACGCAAGTTTCTGGTCCTCTGCAGTAACCTACACAAAAGCATCATGGAAGGCGATCCTCGACTTTGGCTCCACTGATACCCGTTCGACATGGACAGTCCAGCCGCCGACCAGCGGCGATATTGGAGCTGCTTCAAGCAATGTTTGGTTATCGAATCCAACTTATGGAATGTCATCGTTTTCATCCGACTACACACAGGTAAAAGGAACAAGATATTGGTATGCTTATAGTGCTGATGCATGTCGAATGCCCATGCGGATAATGAACTATGTCAATGCGTCGGAAAATTCAGATGCTCAAATGACAGGAATCGCCAGCGCTATCCTTTCCGCCTTAGGCTCTTCATACAAGACATCAGGCTACACGTCTTTAGCTGATACGGTAAACATCTGGACTCCATTTGATCAAGACGCCTCTTGGATTCAAAACTTCACCGCAGGGGGGCTTATTGCCCTCTCTTCAAATCCAGCACTTGTTCCATTGGATGGTGCATGTGATCGCGCGACTGTTTACACGAATATCTCGAATGCCTTGGGAGCGGATGGAACAACGCATTCCACATTCAATTCCAATGATATGGCCTTTAATTGCAGCGTCACATTGTGGGGTTTAACGATAAATTTAAACAGTCAAAACGCTCTTCAGCGCTACATGGAATCCTATGCGACCAATGCCTCCGAGGCATCAATCGCAACTTATGCAATTATCAAATCCGGCGCTATTAAATCCGTAAAGCTCAGTTTGAATCATCTTAATACAGGCAAGAATAAATTGAAAATCACCTTAATTTCGCCTTCTGGTCGCGCCGTAACAGTCATGAATCGTCCTGTTAAGGGACACTTAAACTTTTCAAAAAAAATCATCGGCGGATTTGCAAAACAAGCGGCAAGCGGAACCTGGACACTCAAAGTAACCGGCGCGAATGGGGCACGCGTTTACAGCCACTTGGACATACAAACAAATTAGTCTTCACCTCACATAGAATTTATGAAATATTATAGGAGCTTTTTGCAAAACCCGCTAAAGAGCGGTATTTTTGCCTTCCACCCGTTGTGTGGTGGTTGTGGGTTTAGGTTTCAGTCTGATAAGATGGAGTTCGTTGCGATCCAATAACTCCCACGACATTTC